>ERZ1034847.113-NODE-113-length-45375-cov-125.712599_pt1 | contig 45375 bp, 33 predicted proteins | sample MGYA00520633_ERZ1034847 | MGnify/ENA primary metagenome ERZ1034847 (study PRJEB33766, sample SAMN09781732) | gut metagenome | biome: gut microbiome | host: Homo sapiens | place: Madagascar | study: EMG produced TPA metagenomics assembly of the PRJNA485056 data... | reverse complement strand
CTTCGCCCAGCGTCTCGTGTCCTATTAATAAATAAGGAATGAGATAGACGAGGAGTAACTGCCAGGTTGCCAGACTGTATTCCTTTTCGATGAAAACGGCTGTTATCAGGAGAATAACAGTTACACCGATAAGAATGAGTTTGGATTTCAAACCGCCTTCTTCATGATGATGGTGGTGGCAACCGCACCCCTGGTGCTCATGTTCTTCTGTGCCGCATGAGCAATCATGATGATGTTCGTGAGAATCTTCACAATGGCATTCATGATGATGTTCGTGAGAAAGTTTCATTTCTTCCATAATTTTGCAATACTTTTAGTTCTATATAACCAGGAACATTCAGTTCCTTTTTCTATTTCGGTTGCAAAATTACGAAAAGGTTTCTGCAACTTGGTTGCAAAAGCTCCAGTTGCCCTCTTTTTCTTGCCGGATGCTCTTACTCGGTCGTTTGGCTTCTTGGGCAAATTAAGAAGAAACGTGAAGATGATAGCTCATCGAGAAGACATTCTCTAAAATCAGGGGCATGCCGTATCAAGTAACGACATGCCCCTATTGCTTTATTCTTCATTTACCATTTCCCAATCCAAAACGCCTTTGCCTTCTTCGTCTAGTTCTATGCCTAAGCCTACTACCTCTCGCTTGTCGGCCTTGAAAGGCTCCAGGTATTGTTGGTCTTGAATTTGCTTGATGGCAGCTTCCTTGCCACCATTGTTTCTTAACTTCAACTCTATTACGTAGATGTGAGGAGTTGTTTTGACAATGAGGTCGATTCTACCAGTAGAAAGCATGTGCTCTACTTCCACCTTCAAACCGATGGCATTCAAGATGGTACTGATGATCAGTCGGTAACGCTCTTCCATATCCATGGATGCCAACTTCTTGTTGCTGTAAGGTACGTCGGCAACCAATGCTTTGAGCGCTTTCATCGCCTTGTCTAACTCTTTATATTCCAAATATTGGTACAACTGCGCTTGCAGAGACTGCGTATCAGCCTCTTGTCGCATGGTCAATGCAGGCAGTACGCATTCGTAGAGCGCCTGTTTTACCTCTTCGTTTGGGAAGCCTAAGTGATAGACATTTCCTACGCACGATTTGATGGTGAGATAACCTGATTGATATAAGAAGAGTTCTGGACCTCCGCCAGTAACATCGGAAGTCTCCAATGTGTTGCGGAGAATCATGCAATCCTCAAAATCCGGTAGGCGCAACTCTGCATCCTTGATGAACTTCGGCAGCATGGATGTGGCTCCCGATGATGCCCAATAACTGTTGAGATCCTGGGTGTCAAGCGCATTGATGAGGCTGAAAGGATTGTAGATGTCAACCATGTTTCGGCGACTGAAATGGTAACCGTCGTAGTAGTCCTTCAGTTTGTCGTGGGTTTCCTGCAAAGTCCATCCGTTTACCTCTGCCATTTTTTCAAGTTCAGGCTTGAAGTTCTCTTTTATCTCCTCCTCAGTGATGCCGCAGATGGCTACATATTCAGGGAGGAAACTGATGTTGGTTAGATTGTTGAGCACGGAGAAAAGGGAAATCTGCGTAAACTTAGTGATGCCTGTGATAAAGACCAGACGCTCGTATTCATCATCGGCCTTTAAAATGGCAAAGACTTCACGATATACCTCGGTACATGCTTCGTGTTCCGGGGTTTTCCTGGAGTGCTGGAGTGGAGAATCATATTCGTCGATGAGGATGGCAACCTTCAAGCCCGTCTGTTTGTATGCCGTCGTAATGATGGCATCAAAGCGGTCGGCAAGCTGGACGGTAGGGTCGGGAGTGATGACATACTTCTCTTCGTAGTATCCGAATCGCAGATTCAGGTACGAACGCAAGGTTTCTGCATTGGTGCCTCCACGGCTCATGTCGAGTCGAGGATTATTCCTTCCAGTCCTTTTCCAAGTCCATGATTTTGAGACTTTCGAAGAGTTCCTTTCTTCCTTCGAAGTAACATTGTAGCGTATCAATGAGCACAGACTTTCCGAATCGGCGAGGACGGCTCAAGTAATTATACCTTCTACCTTTGTTCGCCAAATCCCAAATGATGTCAGTCTTATCAACATAGAGATGTCCTTCTTCTCTGATGATGTTGAAAGCTTGTATGCCTGTAGGCTGCTTTCTGTATTCATTGTTTGCCATAATCCTTTCTCCTTTATTTGTATGGCGCAAAGATACGGCAAATAATTGAACCAGCAAATTTTAAAAGAGAAATTACGGTGTTGCTTTTTGAAGATGCATTCTTTTGTAAGTCTAAGTAATTCGGAAATGGCGCTCTAGAAGAAATAAAGAGTGTTAAAGTTGGAAATGAAAGAGTTTCTAGCTATTATATGCAGAATAAGTTGAAAAAAACATAAATTATGCGATAAAACATGGAGGAATAAAAATTAAATAGTATCTTTGCCATATAAATAAAGAAAATGATGAAACAAGACGTACAGACATATAATATTATGGATAGAATGCGGAGTTATTCTTCCGCATTCAGTCGTGCCTTGTTTACTGACATTATCAAATATGGAGATTGTTCTCGACTTGATGCAATTCATGACAGATATGATGGTAAGAGAAAGAAAGAAAAAACTTATTTTTCATACTTAAAGTATCTATATCGTCAGATTAGTATCAATTATAGGTGTGAATATGTTTATAAGAATGAGCTTATTGAACTATTAATAAAAAAATATGCCCATTCTAATACCGTCATTTTCAATGAGTTTAGAATGCAAAAGTCCATAGTTGATTTAGCAATGTTTAATGGAAACAGTAGGGCTTTTGAGATAAAGACGGAGTATGATACAACTCGTAGGTTAATAGGACAGCTGGTTGATTACACTCGTGTGTTTCAGCTATGTTATGTTGTTATACCAGCAAATATGCTAGAAACTTACGAAAAGGACATTCCTCCTTATATAGGAATAGTCCTTATGAGAGAAAGTGGTGGTGTCTTGGAACTGGATGAAGCAAGACCTGCTGTTGAAAACAAGAATATAGATGCGGGTATGATGATGAAGTGTCTACGTACCAAAGAATATGAGAATATGGTCATTGAAGAATTTGGTAAACTTCCTGATGTGCCTTATTATGAAATGTATGAGGCATGTGAGGAAAAACTGTATGATATGCCACCAGACAAGTTACATCAATATTTCTTGAAAGAAATAGAGAAGAGAAAGAATAATATGTGTCTTTTGAAAAAGGCTCCTCGTGAGTTACGACAAATGTACCTCCAGCTAGGACTTTCTAAAGGGCAGATAGATATTCTGCAAACATATTTAAATAATCCTATAAAATCGCAGTTGAAGTTATGTATTTCCCATATTTAAGAGGTAAACAATATGAGTTGTTGGCATTGAAAGACTTTTCTCAGATGAGCCCTAATAATGCTAAGATTGTTCCTATCATAGAACCAGTGAAAAATCAGGTTAATGGTTTGAATTCAGCATTGGAAACTATGATAAAAAATGGTATGCGCTTTGCTCTTATCTTGAATCCGAAAGATGGAGATTTCAAGAGAAATGCAGACAATTATATGCTGCCTAAACTAAAATGCTTACAAGAAGATAGAGAACATTGGATACCTGCATATTTTTACAAGAATAATGCAGATATACTGCTTGCTTATGCAGAGAAGTATAATCTGACTAAATTGATGGTTGTTTTCCCAGAAGGAACTAATGTCCATGATAATAATATAATGGATTTCTTGTCAAACGAAAGAGTCCGGTATGTTGTTAATGGTAACTCTTCTAATTCTGCTATAGCTAAACTGAGAGCCTTGGGCAAAAATGTTATTTCGTTGGAAGACCATTTTAACTCGCAGAATAAGAATGCTGATTATGCAAGTAATGATGATGAGTTCTTTAGTGATGATTTCTTATATTATAAAGACAGTGGGTTTTATGGTTTTGCGGATTATACCGCACTTCCCAAGAACTTTGTCGAGGGAGGAATGTTGCCGTATGCAATTGCTATTCATTTGACCTACAAAAAATCAGATGAGGAGGTTTATGTTCATCATTTTGTGTCTGATAGTAACTTAGACCAATCGAATATTCGTGGAAAATTCCGTGAGGCAGCAATTAAGATAGATCCTTTTTATAAAAATGGAGGGTATACTGAGACTGCAGCTGTTATGGAATTGGTGGATAAAGCAAATGATTCTGCTGGTTATCCAGGCTTAGGCTATATCAAGAAATTATCAATAAAGAATCATCTAGAACTTATTGATAGGTTAATAACGGAATAATTGGTCAATATGAAAATTTGCAAGAATTGTTTTGTTGATGTGGAAATGCAAGCTGCGGTTTGTAATGAATCCGATACCAAAGGAATCTGTGAAGTTTGTGGTCAAGAAGGTCGATTGCTTGATATAGGATACTTCTCTGATTTCTTCGAGGAAGTGTTGGCTTTGTTCGAACCTTCGGAAACAGGAACAAGAATTGTCGATTTAGTTCAGCAGGATTGGGATATCTTCTCATCAGTAGAAATTGGCACGAAAGTTTTATCTTATTTTTTGTCATTGAAAGACTATGGCTATTCAGTTGATGATAACGTTTCTTACTCAGCATTGATGGAGGATAAGTTGAATGTGTGGAATGTAGTTAAAAAACAAGTTCGTGAATCAAGACGTTTCTTTGCTGATTTGTTGGCTTTTGATGAAATGAATCTTATGGAATCTAATGCTTCAATATTAGAAGGAAGCATATTCTATAGGGCAAGAGTGATACCTTCTGGAGTGAAAGAGCTGTCTACGAAAGAAATGTCGTGTCCTCCTAATAACAAGGCTACGGCAGGACGGGCAAATCCGTTGGGAATTCCGTATTTGTATTTGTGTCAAGATGAAGAAACTACATATTATGAAGTAAGAGCTTTGTATCTAGACAGGTTGAGTGTAGCTCAGTTTAGAGTAAAAGAGAATCTGGATATTCTTGATTTTACATCAAAGTTGAGCTTGTATGTTGCATTCTCAAATGCAACAGAAACTTTGTCTGATGTTATTGTAAAACAGAAGTTGCTGCAGGCGATAAGCCATGACCTGTCAAAACCATTGAGACGATATGATACAGAACTGGAATATGTTCCTACTCAGTTGATTTGTGAATATTGCAAGTTGAATGGTATAGATGGAATTCGTTTTGAGAGTTCTTTGCATAAAGGTGGTATAAATCTAGTCCTTTTTGATGCAAATAAGGCTGACTGTATATCTGTTGTGAGCAAGGAAATTAAAAAAGTAGAAATTGCATTGTAATATAATAGTGTTTTTGAATATGGATACAGCTGAAATCTTGGCAAACTATAAAAGTATAGAAAAGTATATATTTGGTTGGGCTTCGTCTGTGTTTACAGAGTTCAACGAATTTCAGAAAACTAAAAGTGTTTATTATTATACAGATATGAATGCTTTAGTTAATGGTATCATTGTACCAAACCCAGAAGCAAATAAGGAAATTTGTCTTTGGGCAACAAAATGGTCTCATCTTAACGATAAGGAAGAAAATCAAGCGGCTTTAAATGTGTTGCAGGAGGCTTTAAATGATGATGTCTTTAATTCTTTTGTGATTTTATCTGACGACAACCATTCTGTAAGCTTTTCAAAAGAGCAAGATAGTTTGCCTATGTGGAGTATGTATGGTAGTCATGGTGGTGGAGTTATGCTAGAATTTGATGTGCAAAAACTGCTTAAAATATATGGAGCAAGATTAATGCCATGTGTTTATCTTAATACAGACTACTACAACTCTGTTTGTGCTAACCTGTTTGAATTCCATTTTGATGATACTTTTGAACACTTGTCGCAGCATCAGAAAGTTCTTGCAGTTTCCATTTTAACACAGATGTTTATTGGGGTAACAAAAAATCCTGCTTTTCATTATGAAAATGAAGTAAGAATTGTAGGGATAGGAAATAAATACTTTTATGATACTGTAAGGCAAGAAGAATTTCGGGTGAAAAACGGGGTGTTGATACCATATATAAAGGAGTTTTTACCAAAGACATGTTTAAAGGCAGTTTGGTTAGGTCCTTCTATGGACAAAGTACTTTCCCAAAAAACGCTACGAGCATTTCTTGATAGTCACCAAATTGGTGCAGAAGTAAAATGTTCATCAATACCTTATCGTGGATAAGTCTATGAATATGAAAATAAGATTTGTTTTATATAAATGATATATATTATGGGATACAAAAGAAGCATGTTTCATAAGTCGTCTTCATCGCTTGGTAAGAAATTCTTGTCTGGCTTAATTCTTGGTGGAGTTTTAGGTACAGCTTATGGCGCAAAAAAGATGGTAGATAAAGTTGGAGAAATCTCTAATGATGCTAAACCGACTGGTGATGAAGAAATTGGGCTAGGTTGGAAAATATTTATTCATGTATTTCTTCTGGGATGGCTTATTTTAGGCATATTTATAGGTATTTGGACTTTTGAAATTTTAGGTATGATTTTTATGCTACCAGCTATGATTATGCTACAAGAAGTACTAAAAGAAGATTTCTCAAGGAAAAAATCAAAGAGTTAAACATTTACAGATGCTTTTTCTACATAAAAATTGTGTTCATTCTAATTTTTATAACCCATTAATAGAGCCTTTTTTATCGAGAAAAAGCTCTTGTAATGATTGAAAAATATCTCAAAGCTCCAATGAATCCGAATAAAGCTCTTCTCTATGTGGTATAATTTGTTCGTTCAGTATGCATAATATATTAAATATGAAAGTGTTGCCTATATTGATTTTTGCTCTTATATCCATAACGGGATGTAAGAAATATGATTTTGGAGAAACTCCTGATTGGCATTACCTTATAGTCGATGATACGTATGCGCCATCATGGGAAGGAAAAACATGGGTACATTACACTTGTGATTACGAGACACAAAACGATTTGTATGTTGAACCTATTAAATATTGTGATTGGGTATCAGATTTTGATGTGAGATACGAAAAAATGTATGTTTCCCTTGACTCAAATAAAACAGGGAATGATAGGTCTTGTCTGTTTGTTGCGTATAGCGAAAAGACAGGATAAAAAGACACATTCAAAATAGAGCAAGCCAAAGTGCATGTGCCAAGTGGGGCTTCTAGTAGTGGAGGCTCTTCTTCTGTTTTTAGTGGTCAATGCGCCGCACGAACAAAAAAGGGAAGAAGATGTAAGAGAAGAGCCTCCAAGGGTAGCATTTATTGTTGGCAACACGGAGGGTGAATCTATTTATTATATTTCAAGAAAATTGTCTTATCACTGTTTTCCGTGTAAGCGTGAGCAAACATGAATTTTGTCGTATTTTTATATTTGCGTGGTATATAAAAATAGCTCTCGCCTATATAGTCGCCATGCTTATTGTTATGGTACGATAAAGTACAAACATTATTACTTGTAAACATATATCTATTCTGGGTCAATCCATCTTTAAAGTAAGGACACATATTTGTCCATCCCCAAGACCAAACCTCTCCAGCAAATGAGTTTACAAAAGTTTCATCTGTCTTTCTTAATTCCCAAACGGGTGTATAGTTTCCTTTATTAGTTTTACTTCCTACTTTTCCATACACTCTAAGTCCATTTATTGTTGGCTCTATTTTTAATTCGTCTCTGCTACCTGTATATTCGTTGGTGATACTGATTGTATTATCTGCTAATATACCAATTCCCCGCCCCATAACACCATTTTGTTTATAGTAGAGCACCTCTCCGTTTGCTGAAATTGAAATGAAAGCGGTATCATTATGAATATCTTCCCATACTCCTTGGTAGTCTGCTAAAGTCATTTGTGGCTCTTCTGGGATAGTGTCCTCTTTGCTGTCACTACTGCAGGCCACAATAAAGTAAGGTGCTAGTATGATCGCCAGCACCGATAAAATCTTTTTCATAATCTATATATAATCTTAAATGTTTTAATGTTTACGGTGCAAAGATAATGTTTTTATTTGATTTGGCAACCATTTTGGCAACCAAATTTTTGTTTTTACTGATAATTTGCTAAAAATAATATTAAAAAGGGAGTTAATTGGGGATTTTTAAGAATCTTTCTTCCCCAAATACGAAAAAAGCAGTTAAGCACTTTCTGCTTAACTGCTTGATTTTCAAGGTGGACCAGCTAGGGCTTGAACCTAGGACCTCCAGATTATGAGTCTGTTGCTCTAACCAACTGAGCTACAAGTCCATTGAATTTTTATCAAATTCGAGTGCAAAGATACTAGATTTTGGGCAAATAACCAAATAAAATCTTAAAAATTTTCTTAGAATCAGAAAAATAGCGTATCTTTGCACCAAATTATGTGCGCACACGTGCGTATGTACTTATTAATCGTACAAAAGAAAAGTATTTCTATTCAGAAATGGACATAGACAAAAACAAAAGAATCGGTCTTACCGATGAACAAGTTAAACAGAGTAGGGAACAGCATGGCAAGAACGTGCTTACCCCTCCTCAACGTACTTCATTATGGAAACTGTATTTGGATAAATATCGCGACCCGATTATCCAGATACTTCTTGTGGCGGCTTTCGTATCCCTCATCCTTGCTTTTATCGAAAAGAATTTCATGGAGACCATCGGTATCTTCGTGGCAGTTTTCCTGGCTACTACCGTGGGCTTCTACTTTGAGCGCGATGCTGCCAAGAAGTTTAATCTGCTTACGGCGCTCAGCGAAGAGCAGCCGGTTAAGGTGCGCCGCAATGGTAAGGTGATGGAGATTCCGCGCCACGATGTGGTGGTGGGAGATGTAGTGCTCGTGGAAGTGGGCGACGAGGTGCCTGCCGATGGCGAACTCATCGTATGCAACGACTTGCAGATTAATGAATCTGCCCTTACGGGCGAACCTGTTGCCGAGAAATCTCTGGAAGGTGGTGGAGATGGAGCCTATCCTCGCAACGTCATCCTCCGTTCTACCATGGTGATGAATGGCAGGGGTGAGTTCGTGGTTACAGCCGTGGGCGATGCTACCGAGATTGGTAAGGTGGCGAAGAAATCTACCGAGCAGACTTCGGTGGAGACACCGCTTCACATGCAGCTCGATAAGTTGGCAAAGATGATTTCCAAGGTAGGCTCCGTGGTATCTGTGGCAGCCTTCTTCATCTTCCTGATTCACGATATCCTCACCAATCCGGCATGGGGCGGCAAGGATTATTTCTATATGGCAGAAATCGTGCTGAAATACTTCATGATGGCTGTTACCCTGATTGTGATGGCGGTGCCGGAGGGATTGCCGATGGCGATTACCCTTTCTCTGGCACTCAACATGCGAAGAATGCTGAAGTCGAACAATCTGGTGCGCAAGCTCCATGCCTGCGAAACCATGGGCGCCGTTACCGTGATCTGTACCGATAAAACCGGTACGCTTACCCAGAACAAGATGCAGGTGAGTGCCCTGGAACTCAAGCAGGGCGATGAGGCGCTGCTCGATACTGCCATTGCCCTCAACTCTACAGCCGAGTTGAATGACGGCAAACCTATCGGAAACCCTACCGAGTCGGCTCTCCTGCTCTGGCTCGATGCCCAGGGCAAGGATTATGAAGAACTTCGCAAACAGGTGAACGTGCTCAAGCAGTTGCCTTTCTCTACCGAGAGAAAGATGATGGCAACCTTGGCAGAAGTAGATGGCGAGACTTATCTCTTCGTGAAGGGTGCGCCTGAAATCGTGATGAAGAAATGCATCATCGAAGATAGAATGCAGAAACAGACTGCCGAAGAACTCGATGAGTGGCAGCATAAGGCTATGAGAACCCTGGCGTTCGCCTATAAGAAGATAGAAGCTTCTATTATGAGAACTTCCAGAACCTCTACTGCCGAAGTGGTAGCACTTCTCGATGCCAACGACCTTCAGTTGCAGGCCATTGCAGCTATTGCCGATCCTATCCGTCCGGATGTTCCTGCTGCCGTGCAGGAGTGCCGCCATGCGGGTATCGAGGTGAAGGTGGTTACGGGTGATACGGCTGCCACCGCCTTGGAGATAGGCAAGCAGATTGGTGTCTTCGAAGATGAACCTGAGAATATCGGAGCAGATGGCTCTCTGACTTCGCTCGACCAGCAGATGATTACGGGTGAACAGTGGGAGGCTCTTTCTGACGAAGAGGCTTACGAACGGGCGAAGGATATCCGTGTGATGAGCCGTGCCCGTCCTACCGATAAGCAGCGACTGGTGGCCATGCTCCAGAAGCGTGGCGAGGTGGTTGCCGTTACAGGCGACGGTACCAACGATGCTCCGGCGCTTCACTATGCTCACGTGGGCTTGTCGCTGGGTTCGGGAACTTCCGTGGCTAAGGAGGCTTCGGATATGACCCTGCTCGATGATTCCTTCAAGTCTATCGCCAACGCCGTGATGTGGGGACGCTCGCTCTATCGCAACCTGCAGCGTTTCCTCTTCTTCCAGTTGGTAGTAAACGTGGCAGCCCTCCTGCTGGTGCTTGGCGGCTCAGTTATCGGAACTGAAATGCCGTTGACGGTAACCCAGATTCTGTGGGTGAACCTTATCATGGATACCTTTGCAGCTCTGGCACTCGCCTCATTGCCTCCATCTCACGAGGTGATGAAGGATAAACCACGCAAGGCATCCGATTTCATCATCAACAAGAGCATCGGTTTCGGCATTCTGTTCTGCGGCATCGTCTTCTTCCTTGTTATGTTTGCCCTGCTGGTTTACTGCGAGCGCAGAGGCAAGGGTGGAGTAGATGTGCATGAACTGACCATGTTCTTCACCACCTTCGTGATGATCCAGTTCTGGAACCTCTTCAATGCCAAGGCGCTGATGAGTCATCACACCGCCTTCCGCCATTTCCTGAAGGATAAGGGAATGATTCTGGTGCTTGTACTGGTATTGGTGGGTCAGTGGATTATTGTAACCTTTGGTGGCGAAATGTTTCGCACCACACCATTGTCGCTCCACGAGTGGCTGCTCATCATCGGTTCCACCTCTGTTGTGCTCTGGGTGGGCGAGCTGTGGAGAGCTTTTAAAAGAATGATAGCAAAGAGAAGATAACCCACAGGGGATTCTTCTGATATGAACGATTAAGATAGAATGAATACAATACATTATAACGATACCGTGCAGTTGCCGCCATGTGTGGCAACGATTGGTTTCTTCGACGGGGTGCATCGTGGACATCAGTTCCTGATTCATCATCTCGTAGAGACGGCACGAAAGGATGGCTTGCAATCCACCGTCATCACCTTCGATGCGCATCCCCGCAAGGTGTTGCAGGCGGATTATCAGCCTGAGATGCTGAGCACGCTCGATTCCAAGTTGCTGCTGCTTTCGAAGACGGAAGTGGATAATGCCGTGGTGCTGCATTTCGACAAGGCGATGGCTGCGATGTCGGCAAGAGAGTTTATGCAGCAGGTGCTCCACGACCATCTCAACGTAAGGAAACTCTTCATCGGCTACGACCATCGCTTCGGTCACAACCGCGAGGAGACGTTCGAAGATTACGTACGCTACGGCAAGGAGATGGGAATTGAGGTAATCAGAAACGAGGCCTTCCAGATAGATGGCATCAATATCTCTTCTTCCGTAATCCGCTCTTTCCTGAAAGAGGGAGAAGTGGAGATGGCAGCCCGGTGCCTCGGATTCCCTTACACCCTCATCGGAAAGGTGGTGAATGGATTCCATGAAGGCAGAAAACTCGGCTTCCCTACAGCCAATCTCGACATCTCTCACTTCGGACAGCTGATTCCTGCCCCTGGCGTCTATGCCGTAAGGGTAAGACTGGAGAATACGGTGGTATGGAAACGGGGAATGATGAATGTGGGCAATCGCCCAACCTTCAATGGCAGACTACTGACGCTAGAGACGCACATCTTCAATTTCGACGGGGATATTTATGACCAGCTCTTGCTCGTAAGCTTCGTGAAGCGAATAAGGGGCGAACAGAAGTTTGACAGTCCCGAGGAGTTGGCGGCGCAGCTGAAAGAGGATGAGCAGACCGTGCTGGATCTCTTTGAAAAGGAAGCGGAATGATAGCGAGAATGCTATTAAACTATAAACGATTAATTATAAACAGTAAAAGCAATGGCAAAGATTAATTTAAAGAGAGGTTTGACGGATATCGTCCTCTACATGATTATATTTATAGTAGTACAGATTATCGTGATGTATGCTGGCGCAGGAATCTGGGCGGGCATTAAGGGCGAAGGTTACCAGGCAACGCTCCTGGCTGTCAGTTCGGGCAGCAATCCTATCCTGATGGCGCTTACTTCAGCGTTCAGCAACGTTATCACCCTCGTCATCTTCCTGAAGACGAAGTGGACACCGCTGACCCGCGATTATCTGCTTTCCAAGCCTTGGACAACGCTTCTCTGGGTGACATTGTTCACCCTGGGAACCATCATTCCTCTGGAGTTTATATATGAGCAGATAGGCATCGAGATGGACGAGAATACCGAGCAGATATTCGCATCGCTCATGAAGGAGCCTTGGGGCTATGTGGCTATCGGCGTTCTGGCGCCTTTTGCTGAGGAGGTTGTGTTCCGTGGAGCCGTTCTCCGCACCCTGCTGGGTCTTATGAGCAAGAAGAACCATTGGGTAGCCATCATGATTTCGGCTGCCATCTTCGGTCTGGCTCACGCCAACGTAGCGCAGTTTGTCAATGCCCTCCTGCTGGGCTTACTCCTGGGTTGGATGTATTATCGCACCAAGAGTCTTGTTCCGGGCATCCTGCTCCACTGGGTGAATAATACGATGGCGTATGTCCTGTCTAATATCATGCCACAGAGCGATGGCAAACTCATCGACCTCTTCCATGGCGATGAGAAGACCATGTATTATGCCGTAGGCTTCTCTCTCTGCATCATGATTCCAAGTTTCATACAGCTGATTATCAGATTAAAGAAGGTGAAGGCTTAAGAGATAAATAAACGAGTAAAAAGGTTACCTGGATGGGTAGCCTTTTTTCAGATATATAACCGGATAGATAAGTAGATTTTATGAAGATTATAGAAAGCAGTATCATAGGAAAGAAGAGCCCTGAGGCTTGTGAGGATGGAATGGTAGTTACCGATGATTTCATCGCTGTGATTGATGGCAGTACGAGCAAGACGCCGAAGCTTCTCAATCCTGATATGAAGAACGGAAGATACGCCATGATGCTTATCTCGGAATATATCCGGGAGGAACTGAAGACGGATGCCTCGGTAGATGAATTCTGCCAGGGCGTAACGGCGTATATATATAATAAGGTGTATGAAAAGCTTGGGGTGGAAGAGCGGTTGAAGGAGCATCCCGAAGAGCGCCTAACAGCTTCGGCTATCCTTTATAGCCGGACAAGGAATGAAGTCTGGATGGTGGGCGATTGCCAGGCAATCATCGATGAAAAACTCTATGAGAACGGCAAGCCTTATGAGGAGAAGATTGCCCGTAAGAGGGTAGAGTTGATAGAGCAGGGCCTTTCGCCTGCTGAGGCTAGAAAGCAGATAGAGCCTTTGCTTATCAAGGCGATGCTTTCCGGGCAGAACCAGACCTATACGGTTATTGATGGATTTCCGATTTATCGGGAGGGAGTGAAGGTTGTTTCGGTTTCAGATTCCAGTTCTGTTCAGGGTTCTGTTCCAGCATCAGATTCTGTCCCTTGCTCTGACTCCGCTTCTGCATCAGGTACAATTTCTGTCTCTTCCTCCGAGATTGTATTGGCGAGCGATGGCTATCCGTTCCTGAAGCCATCCTTGGCAGCGAGCGAGGCGGCATTGGCAGAGCAGATTGCCAACGACCCTCAGAACATCCATTCCTTTATCGCCACCAAGGGCATCGTAGAGGGCAATAAGAGCTTTGATGATAGAACTTATATTCGATTTGTTTATTGCCAGTAAATAAAAAACCGCAGATTTATTTATTGGCAATAAACAAAAATGGCTGATTTCGCCAGAAAAAAATAACATGGACAAATTGAATTTGTCCGGTTTGTTTGTCTGGAGGCTTGTAATGTCCCAATAATCAGTAGATTATGAGCGTTCGGACAATTTGTCCGGACAAATTCAATTTGTCCGTGTTATTTTTTTAGCATGAAATGACAAGTAATGGCAAGGATTTCTATCCGGCAAGCGATGTATTCCCAAGAAGAAAACGATGACTTCTGCACCGAGAAACGGTGAGTTCTGGAGGAGAAAACTATGAGTTAGTATTTTTAACAAAAGGGGCAAAGGGTTAACAGGTTAACAGTTAACAGCTGTTTTTTGCATCCTCCCCCTCTCCCATACCTTATATTATATATAAATATATATACTTATTATTATATGTGAGTGGGGGGAAAGTAGGCATTTTGGGCTGTTAACTGTTAACTCTGTTAACCCCCATTAGGGAAAATAGCCTTTCAGATGCTTCTTGATAATAAGTTAAGTGGCTTATATTAAGCCTAGTAAGAGTCATCAATGATGACCGGAAGGAGGCTTAAATGAAGCCTCGCAGTAGCGATAAATTGAGCCACTTGTGTATCCTTTATCATACGCTTGCGTGCAAAATATATAAAATAAGTAAGGGCTGCCAGTACATCCTGACAGCCCTATTACGTTAGTATGTTATGAAAAATTTGAGAGAATTGAAACTTCACAGCTTCAGAATTGTTTTACTAAACATGATTTTTTTATAGAGAAAGCATAGAAATAATCTACTTTAATAACGTTGGAGACGTTGTTGGAGTGCTTACCTGATCGATGCCTGTGCGTTGCATAGAATCAACCGAAGCAGAATCTCCCATGGCTACGGACACGCCCTTGCCACTCTTGATGTATCCTACGTTTTCAACAGAATCATTGCCATTGTTCTGGAAAGGAACCTGAACTGCATTGCCCAATGTCAGGATGATAGCTACCACGGCAGCAGCCTTGAAGAGAGGCTTCAGGCGCTCTGTCAATGAAATCACCTTCGCCTTGTTAGGCTTCTTGGTGTATTCATCCTCAATCATCGCCATCATCTTCTGGTCGAAGTCATCACCCAGTGCCTCTTGCTTAGCCTCGCCCATCTCGTAAGAGAAGAGCGCTTGGTATGGCTTCAGCTCGGCAGGCAACTCGTCCTGGCTGAAGAATGCACGGAGAATCTCCTCTTCTTCGAGAGAAGTCTCGCCCTTCCAGTAGCGATCCAAAAGTTGGTTGATGTACTTATAATCCATATCTGTCGAATTGTTGAAATCTTTGTTTGACTGTTTGACGAGCCCTGAAGATGTTCACCTTGACCTGGTCTTCCGTGATGCAGAGGATGTCTGCTATTTCCTTGTAGGACTTTCCTTCGATGTCTCGAAGCTGCAGACAGCTGCGCTGCTTTTCAGGCAACTCGTCGATAATATTCCTTACGATGTCCAGTTTGTCTTTCTGAATCATCCTTTCGGAGGGGGTGGAAGTGTTTTCGTCTAACCTTTCTGTATTCTGCTCTTCCAGCGAATCATTCTGCTTTTCCATCTTCTTGATGCGGTCGAGCGAGAGGTTGCGGGCGATGGTGAGGCTGTATGCCTCGATGGAGTCAAGCTCCTGCCATCTGTCGCGGGCGTTCCAGACTTTAATCAGCGTATCCTGCACAACGTCTTCCGCTTCCTCCCGGTTGAGAGTAATGCGAAGGGCCAGCCTGAAGAGTTTGTTCTTCAGCGGCAAAACATCGTTCTGGAAACTGATTTCTTTCATCCCTCTATTATCAATGACGACTATGTTATAAGAAAGTTACAACCAATCTTAAATTATTTCTACTTTTAACTCTTGTTAAGAAAAAAAGTGATAAATTCTTCACTCTTCACTCTTCGTTCTTCACTTAATCACCGTTCCGTGCTTTCCGTCGATGGCGGTAGCAAGGGTGATAATCACCTCTTTCACACCAGCATCGATGGCTGCAAGGGCATTCTCCAACTTAGGAATCATGCCGCCTGCCACGGTACCATCTGCTTTGTATCTCTCAAAATCGGCATGGGTAATCACTGGAATCACGCTGTCGTCATCCTCAGGATTACTGAGCACGCCTTTCTTTTCAAAACTGTATATCAATGTCACGTCGTAGTAAGGAGCCAGAGCCTTGGCAGTCTCGCTGGCTATGGTGTCGGCATTGGTGTTGAGGATATTGCCCTTGCCGTCATGGGTCAATGGAGCCATCACTGGAGTAATGCCTTCATTAATCAGGGTTTGGAGCATCTTGCCGTTGGCACGCTCTACATCGCCCACGAATCCGAAGTCGATACCGTCCTTCAACGGGCGTTTGTGACTGTGGATTACGTCCATATCAGCACCGGTCAGACCGAGAGCATTCACGCCGTTAGCCTGGAGCTTGGCAACCAGGTTCTTGTTGACCAGACCGCCATAAACCATTGTTACCACTTCCAGCATGTCTGCATCGGTGATACGGCGTCCGTTTACCATCTTGCTCTCAATGCCGAGAGCTGCGGCTACCTTAGTGGCACGGCGGCCACCGCCATGTACCAATACTTTCTTGCCAGAAATGGCTGCGAAATCCTTCAAGAGCTGTGCCAGCTGTTCGCTGTCTTCAACGATGGCACCGCCTACCTTTACTACTGTTACTTTTTCCATCTTTAAGTTTAGTTTATAGTTTATAGTTAATAGTTTATAGGGCAATCTTGCTGTAAACTATTAACTATCAACTGTTAATTCTTACTGAAGATAAGTGTATCCGAAGAGACCATTGCGATAGGTGCCCAAGAATTCCTTGCCTTCATCGAGCGAAATCTTGCCTTCCTTCACACTCTTGGTTACCCACTGCTCCAACTGGCGGACGAGCTTCTTCGGATTGTACTGTACGTAATCCAATACCTCTTCTACGGTCTCGCCGTCGAATATCTGGTCGATGCAATATTTGCCGTCCTTTACAGAGATGTGGGCAGCATTGGTGTCACCGAAGAGATTGTGCATGTCGCCCAGAATCTCCTGGTAGGCACCAACGAGGAATACACCGAGATAATATGGCTCGTTCTTCTTCAATGGATGAAGAGGAAGAACGTTGCCGATATGTCCGTCGGTAACGAAGTTGGCAATCTTTCCGTCGCTGTCGCAGGTGATGTCCTGCAAGGTAGCGTTGCGGGTAGGACGCTCGTTCAGACGCTGGATAGGCATGATAGGGAAGAGTTGGTCGATAGCCCAACTGTCTGGCAGGCTCTGGAACAGAGAGAAGTTGCAGAAATACTTGTCGGCAAGAATCTTATCCAGACCTCTGAGCTCTTCTGGTACATGCTTCATGTGCTTGGCAAGATTGTTGATCTCATGGCACACGCTCCAGTACATTGCCTCAATCTCTGCACGGGTCTTCAGATCTACGATACCGTGAGAGAAGAGCTGCAATGCCTCTTCGCGAATCTGCTCGGCATCATGCCAGTCTTCCAGCATGTTGCGAGGATTCAGGTTGTCCCATATCTCATAAAGATCCTTCACCAGCTGGTGGTCGGTCTCCTTCGCCTCAAACTCCTCTGGCATTTCTGGCAGGGAAGCTGTCTCCAAGACATCGATAACCAAGACTGAGTGATGGGCAGAGAGCGAGCGGCCGCTCTCGGTGATGAGGTTAGGGTGCTCGATATTGCTCTTGTTGGCTGCATCTACGAATGTATAGACACAGTCGTTTACATACTCCTGGATAGAGTAGTTTACGGAACTCTCGCTGCTGGAAGAGCGGGTGCCGTCGTAATCTACACCGAGTCCGCCACCGCAATCTACGAAATCTACATTGTAGCCCATCTTGTGGAGGCTAATATAGAATTGGGCTGCCTCACGGAGAGCAGTCTGAATGCGGCGAATCTTGGTAATCTGACTTCCGATATGGAAGTGGATAAGGCGCAGACAGTCGTGGAATCCCATCTCGTCTATCTTCTTGAGGGCTGTGAGCAGTTCTGCGCTGGTCAAGCCGAACTTAGATGCATCGCCGCCGCTTTCAGCCCATTTGCCTGAACCTGAAGAAGCCAGTTTGATGCGGATACCGATGTTTGGCTTTACGTTGAGCTTTTTCGCTACCTTTTCGATGATATCCAGCTCATTGAGCTTTTCTACTACGATAAAGATGCGCTTGCCCATCTTCTGAGCCAGCAAGGCAAGTTCGATGTAGCTCTCGTCCTTGTAGCCGTTACAGATGATGAGCGAGTCGCTCTGTGCCTGTACGGCGATGACGGCGTGGAGTTCAGGCTTAGAGCCAGCCTCCAGTCCGAGGTTGAACTTCTTGCCGTGAGAGATAATCTCCTCAACGACCGGCTGCATCTGGTTCACCTTAATAGGATAGATGACAAAGTTTTCTCCCTTGTATCCATACTCTTCCTTTGCCTTTTGAAAACAGCTGGCTGTCTTCTCGATGCGGTTGTCGAGGATGTCTGGGAAACGGAGCAGTACGGGAGCGTTGATGTCGCGTAATGCCAACTCGTCCATGATGTCGCGCAGGTCTATCTGCGTGTTGTCCTTGCATGGAGTTACATAGACATCACCCTTGTCGTTGATGCCAAAGTAAGAAGTACCCCAACCACAGATGTTGTAGAGCTCCTTCGAGTCTTCAATAGTCCATTTCTTCATTTTCTAATCTTGCTTGCTGGAAATCAGTTTTGTTTGTTACCTTTATTATATATTACTTTATTAGATACGGCTATATGTTCAGCAGGTCTCTGATCTGCTGAACAATAGCGTTGATTTTATCATAATTGTCCATCACGTTGATATCGATGATGTGTTTTGCCTTCTCGTAATAAGGCTCTCGAAGTTTCAGCTGCTCATGGATAAACTTGTCTACCTCTTCCGGTGTTTTGTTGAGCAGCAGAGGGCGTACGCCTTTGCCCATCTTCAGATGAGCGTGAAGGGTTTCTGGAGATGCCTTCAGGTAAAACGTTTCGCCAAGTTGGTTCATGTAGTCCATATTGTCGAAGAAACATGGTGTTCCTCCTCCGCAACTTACCACTACATTTTCAAACTCTGCCACTTCGTGTAGCATATTGTGCTCTATCTTGCGAAATCCCTCTTCTCCAACTTCGTCGAAGATCTGTTTAACGGTTTTGCGCATTCGGCTCTCGATATACCAGTCGAGATCGTAGAACATAACGCCAAGGTCTTTGGCGAGGGCTTTGCCGACCGTTGTCTTGCCGGCGCCCATGTATCCTATGATGATGATTGACTTCATTTTCTTCTGTTTCTATGTCAATGAGGCATGTTTATGATTTCTTTCTGCCTCTAGCCTTTGGTTCTGGAGCAGCTTTGATAATTTCCATACACTCCTCGTAAGTAAGCTCCTCTGCACTCTCATGTTTTGCCTTTGGAATGCGGTAATTCTTGCCGTCGTAAGCAATGTATGGACCATACTTGCCATTGAGAATTTCCATCTTATCGTCCTCATCGAAAACTTTGAGATGGCGCTTCTCTTCGGCTTCGCGCTTTTCCTTGATCAGTTCGATGGCTCTATCCAGGGTGATGGTCAGCGGATCATCCTCCTTTGGAATAGAAACATACTTGCGGTTATGGAGGATGTAAGGGCCGTATCGGCCAGAGCCAACTGTTACAGTAATGCCTTCATAATCACCGAGTTCTCTTGGCAGCTTGAAGAGTTCCAAAGCCTCTTCCAGGGTGATGGTTTCGATGCTCTTGTCTGATGGTAACTGGGCAAACTGAGGCTTGTCCTTATCCTCAGCAGAACCAATCTGTACCACAGGCCCAAAACGGCCAATCTTGACGAATACTGGCTTTCCTGTCTTTGGATCATTTCCGAGATTGCGCTCGCCGGCTTTGTGCTGGTTGCGGGCTTCCAGGACTTCCTTCACTTCAGGCTCAAAGCCCTTGTCGAAATCCTTCATCCAGTTGGTCCATTCGGTCTTTCCTTCTGCAATATCATCAAACTTCTTCTCTACGTCTGCCGTAAAGTTGTAGTTCATGATGTTCGGGAAGTTCTCCATCAGGAAATCGTTTACTACGATGCCGATATCAGTAGGCAGAAGCTTGCCCTTTTCAGAGCCTGCCATCTCTTTCTTCAACTTCTGGGTTATCTTGATGCCCTTCAGGGAATCTATGGTGAATGTGCGCTCTTCACCCGTCTTGTCACCCTTTACCACGTATTGACGCTGCTGGATGGTACTGATAGTTGGAGCATAGGTAGATGGACGGCCGATGCCGAGATCTTCCAGTTTCTTCACCAGACTGGCCTCTGTGTATCTTGCAGGAGCCAGAGAATACTTCTCGGTAGCAAGGATTTCTCTGCGCTGCAATTCATCGCCTTCTTTCAGGGCAGGAAGAATGTGGGAAGAATCCTCAGCATGCTCTTCATCGTCGGTTGACTCGAGATAAACCTTGAGGAAACCATCGAATGAAACAACCTCGCCGGTAGCAACAAACTTTTCGCTTGTGTTGCCGATATTGATGCTGATGGTTGTCTTTTCGAGTTGTGCGTCAGCCATCTGAGATGCGATGGTACGCTTCCAGATGAGTTCGTAAAGGCGCTTCTCCTGAGCGGTTCCTTCGATGGTTGGTTCATTCATATATGTAGGACGGATAGCCTCGTGCGCTTCCTGTGCACCCTTTGAACTGGTGTGGTAGGCACGAGTCTGGCTGTATTCCTTGCCATATTCTCTGATAATCTCATCTTTGCTGGCGTTGGTACAGAGCGTAGAGAGGTTTACGCTATCGGTTCGCATGTAAGTGATGCGTCCGCTTTCGTAAAGTTTCTGGGCTATCATCATGGTCTGTACAACGGTGAAACCAAGCTTGCGTGCTGCCTCCTGTTGTAGAGTAGAAGTAGTGAAAGGTGGTGCAGGAGAACGCTTTAAAGGCTTTTTGGTTACAGATTCAACCATAAACTTAGCGTCTTTACACTTCTCAAGGAAAGCTTCAACCTCTTCGTGGGTATTGAAACGCTGGTCCAGTTCTGCCTTTACCTCTGTTGCATTGCCGCTGTCGCTGATCAGGGCGAAAATAGCGGTAACGCGATAGTATGGAACACTCTGGAACTTCTGGATTTCACGCTCACGTTCTACTATCAGACGGACAGCAACACTCTGTACACGACCTGCAGAAAGGGCTGGCTTAACCTTTCTCCACAAGATAGGAGAAAGCTTGAAACCTACCAGTCGGTCGAGTACACGACGTGCCTGCTGGGCATTCACCAGGTTCATGTCCAGATGGCGTGGGTTCTTGATTGCGTCAAGAATAGCCTGTTTGGTAATCTCGTGGAAGACAATACGGTTTGTCTTCTCCTCATCCAATCCCAGTACTTCGCAAAGATGCCAGCTGATGGCTTCTCCCTCGCGGTCCTCATCGGATGCTAACCAGATTTTCTTGGCTTTCTTCGCATTCGTTTTCAATTCTGTAACGAGTTTTTTCTTTTCCTCTGGAATCTCATAATCAGGTTCCATGGTTTTCTCGTTTATACTAAGTTCCTTCTTCTTCAGGTCACGGATATGACCGTAAGAAGACATAACCTTATAGTCCTTACCTAAAAACTCTTCGATCTTTTTAGCCTTCGCAGGGCTCTCGACGATTACTAAATTCTCTTGCATAAGCTTATACACAATTTTTTTCGGTTGGCAAAAGTAAGTAAACTTTTTGCTTATACCTTATTATATGGTGTTTTTTTTGGTTTTTTTAATGTTTGGGAGCCATATTTGGCTGTATTGAACCCTTTTTACCTCAATTTTGTTTCCAAATAACGATGGAGCCCCTTGCGTATGGAATCGAATGCAAACTCATCAGGATTGAGTCTGCTCAATGGTATCCAGAATGATTCTTCTGCATCGTCCATTGCTTCTATATGAGTGTCGTCTTTCACCTTCACTTCATAGAACATATCGAGGGTATGGACCATGAAACCAGAGTAAAGGTAGAGATTTGGGTAGCTGAACTGATACTTAACCTCAGTTGCATCCAGTCCGGTTTCCTCTTTTACCTCTCTTGCCATACCTTCTTCACCTGTTTCATCCATGTCAACAAAACCGCCTGGCAAATCGAGTGCCCCCTTGGCTGGGTCTTTCTTGCGCCTTACTGCCAGGAGCTCTTCCTTACTGTTGAGTATGAGAGCTACCGTAGCACTGCTTGGATTGAGGTAATAAGAGAATCCGCAGTCCTTACACTTCTTGCTCTTGATATTGTTGATTTCGAAATGATTAGAGCCGCAAACCGGGCAAAACTGAAACTTATCTAATACGTGACTCATATAATGATTAATGTATAATGATTGATGTTTAATGAAAAGAATTTATCTTCATGTTATAATTGAAAAGCGGCCGGTCTTTGACTGCTGAACAAAGATCGGCCGCTGGTTATTTGTTATTTACCAATTATCTGTACGGAAAGGGAAGAGAGGCAGGTTGCCTGCATTTGCCATATTGCCGAGCTGGAAGTTGCGGAAACAGTAGCGAAGGGCTACCGGTTTCTTTACCTCAGGACTGGTTACGATGACGCACTCATTCCAAGGATCGTTGCCTTCCTGCCAGAAGTGCTTGGCTGTAGCCTTATGGAATACCTTATCTTCGCCTGCAACTTCGAAACCTTCGATACCTTCAAAGCGGTTGTAGGCTCCGTAGGTGTTGTCGAAATGCACCTTTACAGTATCACCTACAATCTTCATCTCCTTGAAGGTCATGCTCTCGCTGAAGAGTCCCTTTATGCCATAGGTCTTGCTGAGTGCCTGGAGTGCAAGACGTTCGCCTACAGGCTGTTTCTGACATGGATGAATCTGCTCAACCTCGTATGGGTAAACCAGGTCTTCGGTACATACGATGCCGCAGTTTGGAATCACCTTGGCTGCATTGAACTGCTGTTCACGGAGCTTAGGTCCCCAATCGCCATTTACGTCGCCATTATGATAAGGTGCAATCTGTACGAAATAGAATGGCAGTTCGCCCTGCTTGAAGTCTCTGCGCCACTGGGCAACGAGGTCGGCAAGACGTTTGGTATACTGGCCGCCCGGGTCGCCCACGTTAGAACATCCCTGATAGAAGAGAATACCCTTTACGCTATAGTTGAGGATAGGGTGGAAAGTTCCGTTACCCCAGAGAAGAGGGTAGAGGAAATCCCACTTAAACTTAGGGTTCTTGGTCATCTTTACAGAGTCGAGATCTTCCTTGGTGTTCTTCTTCAGGTAGTCGCGGTCGAGCCAGCTTTCTACACGGCTTCCACCCTTGTTTGCCATGACCAGACCTACCGGAATATCAAGAGTCTTGTTTATTACCTGTGCAAAGAAGTATCCTGTAGCAGATGCATCGCCTACGGTTTCCGGGTTAACCTCTTTCCATTCGCAGTTGGCATCATCTAACGGCTTACTGCTCATTACGCTAGGAATCTTTACGTAATGTACGCCTTTGTACTGGTTTGCTTCGAGCACCGCCTTGTTGTAACCTTCTACAGGGCAGTTGCCGAATCCTTTTACAGGCATCTCCATGTTGCTCTGACCTGCACAAACCCATACTTCTCCTGCCAGCACATTGTTGAGAGTGGTCTTTTCGCCATCATCGAAAGTGATGGAGAGTGGGGTGTAGCTCGCCTTCGGGGTTTGTACTTTGATAGCCCATTTGCCATCCTTTCCGGTCTTGGCAGAATATTTCTGCCTAGACCATGAGGTGGTTACCTCTACGGTGGTTCCTGGTTTGTCCCATCCCCAGAGGCTAGCCTCTGTGTTTTGCTGTAAAATCATGTTGTCACCCAAGATGTGTGGCAACTTTACTTTAGCCTGCGCTCCTGTTGTGATAAGTGCCAAGGCTGCCGTTGCTAAAAATTTCTTATTCATTTTTTAGGGTTTAAAAGTTTATCGTTTTTTGTTCTTAAGTTCCTTGTATGGTTCGTATTCTGATATTGCCATCTATGTTATCATGAAAGCAGATACAGAACTGACGTTAAAGAATAAGAGTTAGAAGCTGGAAGATGAAAAGCCGAAACTGTTCTCTCCAAACTTCTAACTCCTGGTTATCTTAAAGAAGGTTCTTGATGGCTGCCTCTATGTCCTTAATCTGTGCATCACGTGCCTGCAGGGTGTTGGTGCGGTCAATCAGGAAGAAGGTAGGAATGCTCTGGACATTGTAGAGAGCCAGACTCTTGCCCTGAATGCCATCTTCATCGCGTACGCAAATCCAAGGGATGGCAGCGGTAGAGGTCTTCCAGAAGTGCTCGTCAGGGTCTACTGATACCTGATAAATCTCCAGTCCGGCAGCATGATACTTGTTGTAGAGTTCACGCAACATCATGATGCGCTTGGTGCTCTCTTTGCTGGCGAAGAGATGGAAGTCGAGCAGTACCACCTTGCCCTTGAGGTCGGAGAGACGGCGTACCTGTCCCTTGTTGTCCTGAAGTGCAAGTTCGATGCATCCGTTTACGCTCACCTTGCTGGCCTCAATCTGCTGCTGTGCCATCTGGTTCTCGATGATGCGGATGTCTTTCATTCCCTCGATGGCGATATTGTGGAGGTTCTTGCCACGCTCAGCGCCAGGATAGTAGGTATCCCAACTGGTTGCTACGGCAGCAAATACCTTCACGTCGTCTTTGTTGTTGCGAGGGTTGAAGATAAGTGTATTCACATTGCCCAACTGTACCGTTTGGAAGAGCGCATAGTAAGCGTATGCCTTCATTGGCTCCTTGAAGATGTAGTTGGTCTTGATGTCCTGTTTGTAAGCCTGGAGCATGCGGCCTACGATGGATTCGATAGAATCATTGCCGATGTTAGGATCTTTCACGAGCCCGTTGATATTGCTCTGGAGAGTCATCTGCTTAAGAGACAACTCCTTGATCTTGTTGCAGTTTTCAGAACCTTCCACTTCGTATTTGAAGCTCATCTGCGGATAAGCCGCCTTTACCTTGACGGTTTCTGTAGAATCGATGGAAAGATTGATGGTTTGGTTGGCGATGCGTAAGCGGTAGAACTCTGGGGTAACAGAGTCCATGGCAGCCTCGTCGAAGGCAAAGGCACCATCCTCGCCCAGTTTCACAGAGTCGATTTTCACAGGACCGTTCAGGCTGATGTTCTCCAGATAGAGCATAGAGTCCTGAGCCTCTGTGATATTGCCGTTGATGTGGAATTTCTTGTTGTTACAAGAAGTCAAAGCCAGTGCAGCTACCATAATCGCTGCCACTGAAAAGAGTCTAGTTATCTTCATGAATTTTATTATTTTGCAAAATTATCGAGTGCAAAGATAGTAATAAAATTGCGAATAATGCACCTTCTATAGATAAATTATTTAAAAAAGTGGAAAATAATTGCTGATTTATTTGTTTATTAATAATTAAAGAGGTATCTTTGCAGCGTTTTAGATATTTTAGATGTTAGACAAAACAATAAGTTTTTTAATTTAGATGAACGTAATTACAAAAAGTGTTCAGTTGCCTGATGGAAGAACCATCACAATTGAGACCGGAAAAGTTGCAAAACAGGCTGATGGTGCTGCGGTTCTCCGCATGGGTAACACAGTGCTTCTCGCAACTGTTTGTGCAGCAAAGGATGCAGTTCCGGGTACAGATTTTATGCCTTTGCAAGTAGATTATCGTGAGCAGTACAGTGCTGCAGGTCGTTTCCCTGGTGGTTTCACCAAGCGCGAAGGCAAAGCCAGCGATGAGGAAATCCTTACCTCTCGTCTTGTGGACCGTGCTTTGCGTCCACTTTTCCCTTCTAACTACCATGCAGAAGTTTACGTACAGGTAATGTTGCTCTCAGCCGATGGTGTTGACCAGCCAGATGCCCTCGCAGGTTTCGCTGCTTCAGCTGCCATGGCTTGTTCAGATATTCCTTTCGAGCACTACATCTCTGAGGTTCGTGTAGCTCGTATCAATGGTGAGTATGTTGTTAACCCTACATTCCAGCAGATGGAAGAGGCTGACATGGATATCATGGTTGGTGCTACCAAGGACAATATCATGATGGTAGAAGGTGAGATGAAGGAAGTTTCTGAGCAGGATCTCATTGGTGCCCTCAAGGTGGCTGCCGAGGCTATCAAGCCTATGTGCGAACTCCAGTATGAGTTGGCTAAGGAGAAGGGTACTGACGTGAAGCGTGAGTATGACCACGAGATCAACGATGAGGAACTCCGTGAGCAGATTAAGTCTGAGCTTTACAAGCCAGCTTATGATATCAATCATCAGGCTTTGGAGAAGCATGCACGTCAGGATGCTTTCGACAAGGTTTTGGCTGATTTCCTCGAGAAGTATGACGCTGCTCATACCGATCTTTCTGAGGAAGACTTGGAGGAGAAGCACGCTGAGGCTACCCGTTACTATGATGACGTAATGCGCGATGCTATGCGCCGTTGCATCCTCGATGAGGGCTTGCGCCTTGATGGTCGTGCTACTACAGAAATCCGTCCTATCTGGTGCGAGGTATCTCCACTCCCAATGCCTCACGGAAGCGCTATCTTCCAGCGTGGTGAGACTATGTCTCTCTCTACATGTACTCTCGGTACAAAGATGGATGAGAAGCTTATCGACGGTGTGCTCGAGAAGAGCTACCAGCGCTTCCTCCTTCACTATAACTTCCCTCCATTCTCAACAGGTGAGGCTAAGGCTCAGCGCGGTGTAGGCCGTCGTGAGATTGGTCACGGTCACTTGGCATGGCGTGGTTTGAAGGGTCAGATTCCTACAGACTTCCCTTACACAGTACGTTTGGTAAGCCAGATCTTGGAGTCTAACGGTTCTTCTTCTATGGCTACTGTTTGTGCCGGTACTCTCGCCCTGATGGATGCAGGTGTTCCTATGAAGAAGCCAGTTTCTGGTATCGCTATGGGTCTTATCAAGAACCCAGGTGAGGACAAGTACGCTATCCTCAGTGATATCCTCGGTGATGAGGACCACTTGGGTGATATGGACTTCAAGACCACTGGTACCCGCGATGGTTTGACCGCTACACAGATGGATATCAAGTGTGATGGTTTGAGCTTCGAGATTCTTGAGGAGGCTTTGATGCAGGCTAAGGCTGGTCGTGAGCACATCCTCAACTGCATGATGGAGACAATCTCTGAGCCACGTGCTGAGATGAAGCCACAGGTTCCACGTATCGTAGCATTCGATATTCCTAAGGAGTTCATCGGTGCTGTTATCGGCCCTGGTGGTAAGATTATCCAGCAGATGCAGGAGGATACTGGTGCTACTATCACTATCGAGGAGACTGATGGTAAGGGTCACGTACAGGTATCTGCTCCTAACAAGGATTCTATCGATGCAGCTTTGGCTAAGATTAAGGCTATCGTAGCTGTTCCGGAGGTTGGTGAGGTTTACGAGGGTACTGTTCGCTCTATCATGCCTTACGGTTGCTTCGTAGAGATTCTCCCTGGTAAGGATGGTTTGCTCCACATTTCTGAGATTGATTGGAAGCGTCTTGAGACAGTTGAAGAGGCTGGCATCAAGGAAGGCGACAAGATCAAGGTGAAGTTGATGGAGATTGATCCTAAGACTGGCAAGTACAAACTTTCTCATCGTGTATTGATGGAGAAGCCAGAGGGTTATGTAGAGCGTGAGCGTCGTCCACGCCCTGAGCGCGGTGAGCGTCGCGGTCGTCGTGATGATCGTCATGAAGGTCGTGGTGAGCGTCCAGCTCGTCAGCCACGTCGTTACGAGCATCGTAATGATGAGCAGGCTCCTAAGGAGTTCAACGACTCTTTGGATCACAACAATGATGTAGAATAATCTGTGTATTAGACACATTATTATATATAGATGGGTGTATTTCGTCAAAAAGCGGAATGCACCCGTTTTTTTGTCAGAACCCTATGAAACGGTTTCCTTAATGAAACATGCAGTTTCCCTTAAGGGAACAAAGATTTTCCCTTAAGGAAACAAAAACGCTGCCTTTGCGCAGGGCGTGTATGCTTCTTTTGTGGTGCAAGTATATAACTTCTGAGGTTTGAGTATATAACTTCTGGGGTGCTAGCATATGGCTTCTTGAATGTTGCCGCTAGGCTCAGCAGAGCTGCTGAGCCTAGTCAGCACGTCTGCTGACTGCAGTCAGCAGCTCTGCCGAGCCTAGTGGCAACACCTTCTAATTGTACAACTACAACCTGCTTAGTTGTACGAGTGTACACCTCTTAGTCGTACGATCATATACCTCTTAGTTGTACGACTGTACCTCTCTTGGTTGTACGACTATGCTTTTATATCTTTTTTCATAGGTACAGTTAAACTTTAGTCATTTATACTATTTATGGTCTATAAAAAGTGGTTACAGTAGACGAATCGTTAAACTTTCCTATAATATGTAGATAAAGAAGTGTAATTTCAAATAAAATCCTTATATTTGCGTTTAACGCAATAAAAAAGAAAACGATGAAGGATATAAATCGCATAAAAGTAGTCTTGGTTGAGAAGAAGAAAACTAATAAATGGCTGGCTGAACAATTGGGCAAAGACCCTGCAACAGTTTCCAAATGGTGTACAAATTCTTCTCAACCTGATTTGGTGACTTTAAGAAAGGTTGCCGAATTGCTCGGGGTGGACATCAAGGACTTGCTGAATTCCAGCAATCCTTCAGTAAATGAAAAAGTGATAATTATCAAAAACAACTAACATGACAGAACAGAATATCTATGATATAATCAAAATGCGCATGGCTGTATATAAGGCTGGTGTGAAAGCAGGATTTTGGGAAGGCGTAGACCAAAGTGGTGCGTCTGAAATGATGAATTATATTTTCCCAAAATCTGGTAATATCGCCTATTATAATCTAGTGATGGAACTAATGCGCAAAGCTCATGGTATGTTCTTGGGTGGCGTCTTTTATCTCTTTAAGCTGCCGGCACAGGTAGAAAGGATGATCATGGACTATCTGAAAAAAGAAAAAATGGATGTTGCAAGTCTTGGTGACGATGCGGATGCTTATCTGCAGAGTATGGATACAATTGCGACAGACCATTGCTTTACAACTGTTCCTATTGGAGCTTATCGGCAAGATGAAATCGACAATCTCTTGCGTCTGTGTGCCTCTCATTATAGATATTCGTTTCAGGAGAATGTCAAATCATTCCCATATATGCAATGACAAGGAATACGAAATATACGATTGCATTGGCGAAGGGGTGTGGACTGATAGAGGAAACACTTACGTTGTTGTCCGTATGTGATGAGCATACGACAAGGGAATCTCTCGCCCAATGTGTACATGAGCAAAACTTGCTTAGTAGATGTTCTGACATGCGTAGCATGGACATCGTCAAATTGGTATTCTATCCTCGCTTCATGAAGCATGAACCTCATGTAATGTTGTGGTTGGGTGCCATCCGAAAAAAAGGTTTGCTGTTATCTCAGTTTAAACAGTTATTGATGCTTTACTGTGCAAGAGAGAATGCCGTTATGTATGATTTTATAGTGAATGAATTGAATGTTTTGCGTGTGAATCAGACACAAAAGTTGGAACGTGATAGAATCACTATGTTTATTAAGGGCATTGTAGATGAAGGAAAGGCGAAGTGGGGAGAAAGCATACAAAAACGACAGGCTTCTTATATAAAGGCTGTGTTGGTGGATTTTGGTTTTGTAGCTCGCAATGGAGATATCTTACCTTATGAAATCTCTAATTTTGTATTGCTCTACTTAATGCATGAACTTCATTTCGCTGGTCTTTCAGATATGGCAATTTGGAATCATGAGGATTGGCTGTTATTTGGGTTGGACAAATACACTTTGCGGGATCGCATCATGGATATGAATATCAAGGGTGGCTATATTGCCCAGTGCTCGGGCGAATTGCTTACCATTTCGTGGAACTATCAAACAATGGAGGAATTTATTGATGCTACATTATGAGAATAAGATAGAAAGGGCTTTGGATTACCTGAAGTCGCCAAGCAAGTTGTCGCCTACTGGCTACAGCCCTATTGTGTATATGGTATATCAGCCCGAGGATGCCTTCGTGGTTAGAGGATTGATTGACTCGTTTCTGAAACCAAAGGCGGAATACATGGGATTTCATGCCCATGAGTTTTCTATGGGGCTAGTCATTGATAGGTTTATCAATACGAATGACTATCTGGATATTTGGACCGACCCCGATGTGGAAGAGCCAGAACTCTATAATAGCATCAAACAGGCCATTGTGAACGACAGGTATATAGAGAAAGCTCTGTTGGAGAAGCAGGACCAACTGTTGGCTGAAGAAGAAAATCCGCTCTTGGTTATCCGGGATGTGGAGATGCTTCATCCTTTCTATATGATTGGCGCTGTAGAGAACAATATCTACAACCAGATTCAGATTCCAATGTTGGTGCTTTATCCGGGAGAAACGCAAGGCACTGCCCGTTCTTTCCTCGGCATTTATAACCAGGACGGAAATTACCGTTCCATTAACTTCTAAAGATAATCAGTTATGTATAAGATACAAGAATTATTCGACCCTTCCAAACAGCTCAACCGTAAGATAGAGAGTGTTGTCACCTTTGGTGCCAATACCACGGAAGATTTGGACCATGAAATTCGGGAGTATGTCGTTACGGACAAACTGCACAAGAACTATGAGGACGTGCTTCTCGATTTGCAGTCGGCTTTCGACAATTCAAGCAAGGAAATTGGTATCTGGGTCTCTGGATTCTATGGTTCTGGTAAGAGTTCCTTTGCCAAATATCTGGGCTTGTCGTTTGATAAGAGCCTCATGATTGATGGCGTTACTTTTGGTGATAAGTTGTTGAGTCGCATTCATGATACGACTATCACAGCCTTGCACCATGCCATCATCAATCGCCATAATCCGTTGGTTGTGATGATTGACCTCAGTACTCAGTCGGTTGCCGGAAATATTTCAACGGTCAGTGATATAGTATATTATGAGACTTTGAAACAGTTGAACATCACCAAGTGTACCGACCAGAAGGTGATGTGCTTCGTCGATATGCTTCACAGCGAGGGGAAATATGAGGAATTCTGCCGCATCGTGAAGGAGGAGAAGCACAAGGACTGGGAAGTGGAACAGTGCAACGACTTGGCTGCGAATATGATTGCGGCAAGTCTTGCGCCAAGGCTCTTGCCTGCCTATTTCCCTGATAGCGCCAGCTTCAAGAACATCAAGATGAACAGCGCCTTGAACGAGAAGGAACGTTTCAAGCGTCTTTATCAGCTGATCAAGGAAAAAACGGGAAAGGATAAGGTAATCTTTGTCTTGGATGAGGTAGGACAGTATGTGGCTTCCAATGTAGAGCTGATTCTCAATGTGCAGGGCATGATGCAGATTTTCAAGGATGAGTTCCGTGGAAATGTGTGGGTGATTGCTACAGCACAGCAGACTCTTACGGAGGACAATCGTCAGGCGCAACTCAATTCCAATGAGTTATTCCGTTTGAATGACCGTTTCCCTATCAAGGTGGATATTGAGGCTAACGACATCAAGGAAATTATCACCAAGCGTCTGCTGGGCAAGTCGCAGGAGGGCAAGGAATTCCTGGTTAAGCTCTTCAATCAAAACGAAGGCATCTTGAAGAATAATACCCATTTGGCAGTGCAACAGCGTAGCATCTATAATCAGGTGCTTACAGAGCAGTCGTTTGCCGACCTCTATCCGTTCCTCCCGGTGCATATCGATATCCTGCTTTCGCTCTTGCAGAAACTGGCAAGTCGCACGGGTGGTGTAGGTCTCCGTTCGGTTATCCGATTGATACGAGACATCTTGGTGGACAATCATTTGGCTGATGCTACCATCGGACAGCTGGCGGGTCCGGAATACTTCTATGATGTGTTGTCATCCGATATGCAGAAGAACTCAGCCAAGGAAATCGTTCTGGCTGCAGATAAGGCAGTACGTATGTACACAGGCAATGAACTGGCTGTGCGCATCTGTAAGACCATCGCCGTGATGCAGTTGCTTGACGACTTCAACCTGTCTTTCGACAATATCTGTGCGTTGTTGAACAACAAAGTGAGCGAAACGCTCGACCGCAACCGTGTGCGTGAGATTATTGACGAGATTTCGGGTTCCAACGAGCTCACCTTGCAGGAGGTGGAAGGCAAATACCAGTTTATGACCAATGCCATCTTGGGCATCCGTGAGGAACGTGGTAAGATTGTGCCTCGTGAAGTAGAGAAAGCCGAGGTGATGCAGGATATGCTGAAAGACTTGCTGACTCCTGCTCCTGCCGTGAATGTGTATGCGAGCAAGACAATCACCGCAGGTGTGGAACTGACAGAACGCAACCGTCCTTACACCATCTATAACACAACTAGTTTGAAGATGAACGTGCGTTTTGTCAATGGTGCGCATTTTGAGGAGACTCGTCAGCTGTTGCTTACTGAGAGTACCCGACAGGAAAATATGCGTACCCTCTATTGGCTCTGTACGCTTAATAAAGACAAGGAGGCTCTGCTGCAGGAGATTGTGAAATGCCAGAACATCCGCAACCGCCATCAGAACGAGACCAACAAGGAGATACAGGCTTATCTCCGTGCGCAGGGCGACATGGCAGAGGAGAAGAAACAGCAGTTGCGCCATGCGCTCCGAGAGGCGCAGGCCAACAGCGAAATCATCTTCCGTGGCTCTCCACAGCAGGTGAATGCTGATACCTACAAGACGGTTGCCTTGAAGGGAATTGCCGAAAAGGTGTTTGAGAAATATCCGTTGGCTTCTGCCAATATGAAGAGCGATTGCGTGAACAAGCTTGCTTCGTATGGTGATGTTACCACCATTCCCGATTCGCTCAATCCGTTCAAGATCATCAAGAAGAACGATGGAACGATAGATGCTGCTCATCCGGCTTTGATGGAGATAAAGGATTTTGTGGCGTCTCGTTCTGAGGCTACGGGACAGGAACTGATGACCCATTTCGAAAGCATTCCGTATGGCTGGGCAAAGGATACCATCCGCTATCTGGTTGCCCTGATGCTGAAGGCTGGAAGCATACAGCTTCGTGTATCGGGCAAGGACATCACCGTGTTTGGTGAGTCGGCAGTGGCTGCCATGGGCAATAACAATGCTTTTGGAAAGATAAGTATTTCTCTCAATACAGATGGAACTTTAACGGTTCCTGAACTGCTGAATGCAGCAAAGATACTGATGGGCGTATTGGGAGCTCCACGCACAGCTCCTGTCAAGGATCAGATTGCGCAGGCTGCCAACAAGCGTATCAAGTATCTGATGACTAAGTGGAATAAGTTGGTGCCTCACTTCGAACATCTGCATTTGGCAGGATTGCATCCTCTCAACCAAGCTATTGGCTATGCCAATCGCATCCTTGAAAGTGAGGGTGGAGAGGCTGCCTACCTGTTGGGCAAGGACAAGGAATGTGAGAAAACTTTTCGATATGCGATGGAACTCGTCAAGTGTAACGAACAAGCTGGCTTCCTGGACCGTTTCCTTCACATGGAAAAACTGATGGACGAGGCTGATAATTTGGCTCCGAATGGTATCCTTGATGGATTCCGCAAGCAGGTGAATGAGGTGCGACAGGTGTATAATGGTTATGTGGCTAATCCTGATTTGCCTAACATCGTGTCGGACATCACCGAGCTCAGCTCACAGCTTGATGCTTATCTGCAGCAGGCTTGTCTTGAATTCCAGACACAGAGCAACGAACAGCTTAATAAAAAGCGTGTGGCTATATTGGCGAATCCCGAAATGGAGAAGTTGAAGGAAGAGCAACGTGCACAGATAGAAACGCTGTTGGGTGAATTGACCATCGAGAGTCGTGGCAGTTCTATCGACAATTTGCGTGATATGCTGAATAAGTTTTCTGGATTCTATATGCCGATGGGCGCAGTGGAAGTTATTGAGGGGCGTGTCAAGACGATGGCTGCTGCCAACGCTCCTGCTGTTACGACGGTCACGTCATCAACTGCAGGTGAAAACACAGAAGGGAATGATGACAATCCTGGTAAGGGAACGCCTACGCATCTCCATTCTCCTTCGTATAGCTCAACTCAACTCTGTATCAAGCATAAGATTACTTCTCGTGCGGAATTGCAGGAGGTCATCGACCGACTCACACAGTTGTTGGACAAGGTGGGCGATAATTCGCCAGTAGAGTTTATTTTCTAATTTTTAGCTATTCTGAAAGAATAAAACGATATGATTTCTCAAAACGGAAAGAAGATAATAGAACGTTTTGTATCGGCGGCCAAGAACTTGCTGATGCAGAATGTAACGGAAATGTTGCAGCAGTGGTATGGCATCTGGGCGGATGGCCATACCATTGGTGTGGAGCAGTTGCCAAGTCAGGATACTGACATTGTGCATACTGCCCGTATGCTGCGCGACCGCTTGCTGCATCTGATGGCTGCTCTGCCTGATACGGATACTGATGCCGATAAGGAGCGACAGGCTGTAGGTCAGCTGGTGGCTGAACAGGCTTTTACCCAGCTCAACCGTTTTTGCGCTCTTCGCATGTGTGAGGAGCGTGACTTGATTATGGAGAGTATTCGTGGGGGCTATGAGTCGGCAGGATTCATGGCTTATGATAGTATTGCCCAAAGTGTGGGTGTAAGCCGTTATGAGCGTTACCGCTGTTATCTGTTGAGCGTGTTCGATGAACTGAGCATCGAATTGCCAGCAGTTTTTGACCGTTTTTCACCATTCGGTCTTCTTTTCCCTGATGAGAGTACATTGATGAAACTCCTGGAACTCATCAACGACAGTCAGCTTTCTGCCTGGTTTGACGAGCAGAATACTGTGACCGTGAATTTCTGGAAAGAGGACGAAACCTTGGGATGGATGTTCCAGGATTACAATTCCTTGGAGGAGCGCAGAAAGATGCGCGAAGCGAGCAACAAGCCTCGCAATAGCCGAGAGATGGCGGTGCGCAACCAGTTCTTTACGCCTGAATATGTGGTGCGATTCCTTACCGACAATTCCTTGGGTCGTATCTGGTATGAGATGACCCGTGGTGAGAGCCGCATCGGTGAGGAGCAATGCCGATATATGATCCGTCGCCCTGGTGAGCCATTGGAAGAACGCAAGCTGAAGGAGCCTACCGAGATTCTTTCGCTTGATCCTACCTGTGGTTCCATGCACTTTGGCCTTTATCTCTACGAGGTATATGAGTATATCTATATGGATGCCTGGGATCATCAGCCTTCGTTGCTTCAGAAATATCGTGAGGTACATACCCGTGAGAGTTTCCGTCGTGAGGTGCCTAAGCTGATATTGGAGAATAATATCTATGGTTGCGAGATTGATCCTCGTGCCTTGCAGATTGCCGCCCTCAGCCTTTGGCTCCGTGCGCAGAAGAGTTATAGCCAGATGAACCTTGATGCAGCTGAGCGTCCTTTGATAACCCGGAGCAATTTGGTGTTGGCGGAGGCGATGCCTGGCAATAAGCGTCTGCTCAAAGGTTTGATGGATGAGTTTGACAAGCCGATGCAGCGCCTACTTACCACCATTTGGAACAAGATGAAATATGTGGGCGAGGCTGGTCTGCTCTTTAAGATGGAAAAGGAAATCAGTGATGATATCGAATACCTGCGCAGGAACTGGAGCAAGGTGAACCAAAACCGTAATGCCAATATCTTTGATTCTGAGGAGCGCCGTGCTGAGATTGCGGCTGCCAATGAGGCTCGTACAGAGTTGCGCCACCATAAGGATGAGTTTTTTGAGGAAATCGCAGAGCGTCTGCAAACTGCGTTGCAAGAGCTTTCTTCCCGATTGAGTGAGGAAGAAGGTTACGAAAATGCGCTCTTTTCTGAAGATGCCACCCGTGGCTTTGCTTTTATCGAATTGTGCCAGAAACGATTCGATTGCATCGTCATGAACCCACCGTTCGGGGAGGGTAGTGAGCATACCAGTCAGTATATGAATGACAACTATCCTGCTTGGAGCAAAAACTTGGTTTGTGCTTTCTTCGATCGTATGCAGGAAATGCTGGATGATGATGGCAAATTGGGAGCAATCTTCGACCGTACGGTAATGATCAAGTCGAGCTATGAGGCTTTCCGGCGTCGTAACCTTTGTGGCTTTATCACGGCATGTGCTGATACAGGTTGGGGCGTGCTGGATGCGAGTGTAGAGACTTCTACGTTGGTGCTTAATAAACTAAGTTCTGATGTGGAAGGCGTGTTTATGGATGTGCAGGACGTGAATCCAGAGGAAAAGGATGAGAATCTCTCAGTGTTGATAAGAACTTATAACAGAGGTGAGGATGCCAAGTGGATTTATGTGGCAAAGTCGGTGGAGTTTGATAATTTGCCGAATACAGTGATTGGGTATGGATTTGGAAAAGAGATACTGCAATTATTTAAAAAACCGAATTTTACAGAGAGAATGTTGGAAGCGAAACAAGGTTTTGTTTTCCCAATACCTAAACATGTTAGGAATTTTTTCGAGTTGAAGCGTACAGAATTTTTCTGCCACCTTTATAATGGAGGCTCATATTCTTTGTTTTATTCAACTTATCATGATGTCGTTAGTTGGGAAAGAAATGGGGAAGTAGCTAAGACTAATAGTGGATTTAGATGTTCTAATCCTTCATTACAAAGGCTTGCTGGTGTAGGTTACGGAAAAAGAGGAGAGATTTTAGATTCACATATATTAAAGGAAAATAATATTTTTACTTTAGAAGGATCCGCATTCCCAGGTTTGACTGTTTCCAAAAGCTTATCTGTATTGTCTTATACAAATTCTATTCTATCACAATATTCTATAAATTTATACACAGGTCAGCATAAGATTAGTGGCAATGTCAACCTCCTTCCTATACCTGACTACGCCACTCGTCAATCCGACATCGAGCGTATTGTCAATGCCATCATAGAAATCAAGCGCAAGTGGTTCAGTTTGGACGAGACCAATCTGGAATATCATGGCTTGATAGCCCAGATGCATATCGATACTACCATTGATGCTGCCTTGAACAAGATGCAGGAGCAGCTGACAGCTGATTACACTCGATATGAAGAACTCGTAAAAGAGAACGATGACCTGTGGATGGACTTGGCTGATATAGATAGAAATAGCGAATTCCGACAGACCTTAAACAACTATAAGTCACGTCGTCCTTACGAGGAACTGCTCTCTATAGACGGAGCCAGCTGCCAGAACGTGATTGACAAAAAAGTGATGGCACAGGAAATCGTGATGGAATTGGTGGGCATGACTTTCGGCAGATGGAACACGGCATACGCCAAGGGCGAACAGGCTATTCCTGAGTTTGGCGATGTGTTTGATGCTTTGCCATTTATGCCAGTGGTCAGTCAGGGCGAGGCAGCTTGTCCTGTCCAACTCGACGTACCTACGGATGGCATCTTGACCAACAATAGCGACTCCTCTCTCTGTCTGGCAACCCACGTAAGAGAGGTGATGCACTGGCTCTGGGCTGACCGTGCCGACGATATGGAGTATGAACTCTGCCGGCTGATAGGCTGCAAGAGTCTGCAAGCCTACCTCGCATCGCCTACCGGGTTCTTTGACTATCACTTCAAACGCTATACCAAGAGCCGCCGCAAGGCACCTATCTACTGGCTTCTTGCCTCGGAAGACGGCACCGTGGATTACTGGGTGTATTATCCAAAGCTTAGCAAGAACACCTTGCCGCAGCTTATCATCCGTCTGCGTGAACAGCAGGAACAGTTGCGCACTCGTCTGAATGCCACCCTTGCAGCCAACGACAAGACACAGGAGTCGCAGATTCGTGCCGAGCAGGAACAGGTGGAAGGCATGATGGACGAGCTGAACCGCATCCTTGCCGCAGGCTATGTGCCTAACCATGATGACGGAGTGCCGGTGACAGCCGCCCCATTGCTCCATCTTGCAGCCAGCCGCCCATGGCGAGTGGAATGCGAGAAGAACATGGAACTGCTGGAAAAAGGCGACTACGACTGGAGCCATCTTGCCATGAGCATGTATCCAGCCCGAGTAACCCAAAAGGCGAAGAAAGACTGGTGCATGGCGCTGACCCACGGTTTGGAACACATCTGTGAGAACAAACCGAAGGAAAAGAAGGCAAGAAAGAAAAAGGGAGACAACATAAACCCACAGCTTTCGTTATCATTTTAATGACATCAAAATATAAGAAAAAGGTATGACAGAGCAAGAGTTACAACAATATATCCGCCAACGCTATCCTGAAGAAAACGCAAGATGCGAATGGAAGGAAATGAAAAATCTGAAGAACTCCTTCAATGGCAAGGAGGGCAATGATGTACTTTCCTACGTGTCGGCTATCGCCAACATGGAGGGAGGGGAACTTGTGATTGGAGTCAAAGACCAGACCTTGGACATAGTTGGCACTGATTTGTCAGCATTGACATTCAATGGCTTTGCTGCAACCCCATTGACTGCGACGTTCAAGTTGGTAGAGCAATGTGTGAACCTTTCTTCTGAAGGTCTTCGTGTTGAGGAATTTATAACAGAGGATACTCAAAAAACGGTTTGGATTATTCATATTCCTAAGCATCAGCCACGCCGCCCTGTCTATGCACATAGAAAGGCATGGCAACGTATTGCCGATTCTCTGGTAGAGATGACGCAAGAGCGTATGCAAAGAATTCTTTCAGAACCAAGTGCTGTCTTTGGCGATTGGACTGCTAATATTATAGAAGATGCCACCATCGACGACCTCGACCCTGATGCGATTCGTATGGCAAGAGAAAAATATACGGAAAGGCATGAGATAAGAGCAAAGGAAATCGAGAGCTGGGATGATGCAACCTTTTTGAACAAGGCAAAGATTACAAGAGCCGGAAAGATAACCAATGCAGCTATCATACTTTTGGGTAGAGAGGAATCTGAACATTTCTTGTCGCCAGCCGTATGTGTCATTCGTTGGAAACTGCTTGCAAAAGAGGATAAAAACAAGGATTTTCATAATTTCCATGTTCCTATGATTAAATCAGTGGAAGAGATAACAACAGGATATATTAGGAACAATAACTATGTATATACAGTTAGTGGTAATATTTTCCCGGAGAATATGATGCGCTATGATGTATTTACATTGCGTGAGCCCATTTGCAATGCCATTGGGCACCAAGATTATGGAATGGGTGCAAGAATAGAGCTGTTGGAATACGAAGATGAAAAGTTAGTTATCCAAAATTATGGGCAATTTATACCTAATTCCGTAGAAGATGTTGTGGAAAAAGATTGTCCTGATTCAAGATATCGTAATCCTTTCTTGATGGAAGCAATGTGTAACATTGGAATGGCAGAAACTGAAGGTGGGGGTATAAGAAAGCTATTTGTACAGCAAAGAAAAAGATTCTTCCCAATGCCAATATATGATTTGTCTGGTCAGAAGGTTCGATGTGAGATTCAAGGCAAGGTGTTGAATGAGAATTTTGCAAAAATTCTTGTGAATAATCCTACTTTGTCATTGCCAGAGATTATTATGCTTGATAAGGTGCAAAAAAGGGAATATAGTAGCTTGACTGATGATGCAGTAGCACTATTGAGACAAAAGAAATTTGTTGAGGGTAGAAGACATAATTTGTATTTATCTTTCAAAATTGTCGAAAGTTCAAAACATATAGGTTTAAAGGCCTCTTATATCAAGAATAAGAGTTTTGATGATGCGTATTATAAAAAGCTGATAGAGGATTACCTCTTGAAATTTGGCTCTGCTTCAAGAACTGATTTGGATGAACTCTTATTGGACAAATTACCTGATGTGCTTGATGAGACACAAAAATATAATAAGGTGACAAATCTTCTTGCTTCTTTAAGAAGAGCAGGAAAGATACATGTTATTGGTAGGAAATGGCTCTTATGCAATTAGTATAATAAGGTGAAAGTTTACAAGAAAATTGGTTGTATTTACAAGAGAGTAAATGTAAACTCTTGAAAACCAGTTGGTTGAAAGCTTTAAGGTTTACAAGAATACAAGAAGATTTACAAGAAAATTACAAGAAGATGGACATACAAGGATATATCATAGACCACTGGTTGGGGAAGATGAGCGCAGAGAAACCTGTGCTCGTCATCTACGACCGTAATGCGCTTTATCTTAGTGTTTTGCCTCTAGCAGAGGAAAAAGGAGTGAAGGTGATAGACACAACCAAGGGCTTACTGCATGCTCGGCTGGCTGCGTCTCGTTTTTGGTGTGGTGAACTGGCAGAGAATAATGATTTGCGTATGATTATCTATCGCCAGATGCCTCAACCAACTACCGACCGTCAGTGGGTAGAGGAGCCTTATAGTGCTTTCAAAAATGCAGCGGCAATGTTTCCTGTAGGCCCACAAGATGACTATAAGTACATCTGTCAGTCGTTTTTGCCAACCAAGAAAGACGAGATTGAACGCCTGTTTGCGAGTGGAACTACATCTTTCAATATGATTAATGCCTTGCTTGATGGAGCGGCTTATCCTGCTTTGGAACAATTGACTGGTGGCAAGAGCTTTGTTGAGATGACGGTGGGCTTGTTGGCTCAAACGTTTTCTTCGGATATGGCATGGTTACCTGAATGGGTTCGTTTTGCGGAGATTCAATATCCGGGGCTTGATAGTAACGGAATCTCTCTTCAGGATATTCAGCAGAAACTATGGATGTATTTGCTGTTTAGTGAGTTCGTTTTCGATTTGCCTTCGGCTTTGCCTGATAGCTTGAAGACGGTTGCTATGGCACCGGTTGAAATCAAGGATAAGATCTATTCGGTGTGTGACCATCTGCGTCGCAGAAGCGACTTGCGTGAGATTTATGTAAGAATGGCACGTAAAACGGCGGATGCTTTCCAACTTGCTGATTTGTTTGCGAAGTCCAAACATTTGGGTGACCGCGTGACTTTTGCTTTTGAAAATAAGGTGGAATACGAACGTTTCGTAGCTTATCTCAAAGAGGGTAAGTTAGGAGAGGCTCATAAGTTGCTCAAAAAGAATATCGAAGACGTTTGGTATCAGGAAGATTCTGAGGTGTCAACGTTTTGGAAGTTGGCTGGTTATGCCTTGCAAATCGCTGATTGTGTGAATCGGGGAGTAAAGAGCGATGGAGATATCCAGGATTTGGTGGAATGGTATGTTGGCAGTGGTCAGGAAGCTGATAAAGCTTACCGTAGATATTTGACTGATAGCCAGGAAGTAGTCTCTCTTCCTACTGCAGTAAAGACAATGACACAATATGTAGAAGGCTTGTATGCAGACTTTACTGAGCGTAGTGTCAAGGAGTATCAGATGCGTGCCGGGGAAATCAAGAATCATGAGCAACTGCGAAACCAGGGATGTATAGATATTGTATATCCTGCCTTGAAAGAAGGTAAGCGGGTGGCTTTGTTTTTTGTGGATGCTTTCCGCTATGAGATGGGTAAATGTTTTGCTGATAGTATGATGCGCAATGAACCTGAGCAAGTAAAGATTGGGGCTAAGTTGTCTTTCCTGCCTTCTGTTACTCGATTTGGTATGGCTGCTCATTTGGGACATGTGAAAATTGTGGAACAAAACGGAAAACTTCAACCTTCTGTAGATGGCAGAGTGATTATAACGCCTGATGACCGACTGGATTATTTGCAGCAGAAAACCCATGTAGTAACGCAAGATGTGCGTTTGGAAAATTTCGATATGTCTGCCATAGAAGACAATGTACAATTGTTGGTTATAAGAAGTCAGGATATGGATACTGCTGGAGAAGAAATCAAGTTGAGTGGGCTTGCCGTGATGGATAAGGTGTTGGTGCGTCTGGCGCGTGCCTTGAATGCCTGCAAGCAAAAAGGCTTTGATATGGCTGTCTTTGTTGCTGACCATGGATTTATGGTGCAGTCAAGTTTCCATGTGGGTAATTTGATAGATAAACCTATGGGTAGTGATGTCTCGCTGGAAGAAAGTCGCTTGTTGGTAGGTAATCTGAATGACAGCGAGGATACTTTGGCCTTTACTCCTGAAGAACTGGGACTGGATGCTGAGGTTATGAAACTATGTTATGCCAAGAACTTTACTGTGTTTAGAAAAGGTGAAGTGTTTTACCATGAAGGCTTGTCGCTCCAGGAGAATGTGGTACCTGTGATAACTGTACAGTTGCAGAATAAGCAAAAAAAGCAGAAGTATAGCGTGGAATTAAAGTATAAAGGGAATACGTTTGGTACAGTTTATACTTGCCGTCCGTTGATTGATATTAATATCCATCAGGATGATTTGTTTGCAGATGGAGTAAATATAAGATTAATAGTGGCTGATGGCGAAGGCCATGCAATAGGCGCACCGAGTGGTAAATTCTATGATGATGTTACGCAGACAGCACAAATACCTTCTGGTGTTACTCAATACCGTCAGCCGATAGTTATAGATGAAGAATATGGGGGTGACAGTATTGTTGTGTCTGCGTTGGACGCTGATACCCATGCTACGCTCTCTACATTGAAGTTGAACTTTGAAAATGATTTGTAAATGGATGCTTTAGATATGAAACTTAACCATGCTTTCCCAGGAAAGGTGGTTCGCAAGGACCTGCTGCATGATATTAAGCGTGCTGTGAACGTTCCTTCCTTTGTCTTGGAGTTCCTGCTGTCACGTTATTGTGCCAGTGAGGATCCCGAAGAAATAGAGGAAGGAAAGAAAGCTGTGCTGCAAACTATAGAAAAATGCTATGTTCGACCGGATGAATCTAACAAGGCACAGGCAATCGTGGAGCAGAAAAAACGCCATAAATTCATTGATAAGATTCATGTGAAATATGTGGAGCGGGAAAAGCGTTACTGGGCTGAGATGGAGAACTTTGCCTCCAAGCGTATTGCCATCAATCCTTGTTTCTATCAGGAAAACGAAAAATTGCTCGAGAGTGGCATCTGGGCTGAGATAACTTTGGCATATAATGAAGTGGAGGAGGATGACTATGCCTTCTTCATCGAAGATTTGCGCCCTATCCAAATTGCCCATTTTGATGCAGAAAAGTTCTTTCGTGGTCGTGAGCAATTTACTACTGATGAGTGGATGGATGTTCTGATTCGTAGTATTGGCATTAATCCTGATTGGCTTTCTGAAAGATCACGTCAGCTGAATAGCGATAAGAATGGTAGAAGATTGAAATTTCATATTCTCTCCCGCTTCCTGCCATTGGTTCAAAGTAATTATAATAGCATTGAGTTGGGAGGCAGAAGTACCGGTAAGAGCTATTTTTATTCGGAGTTCTCTCCTTATTCTACTTTGTTGTCTGGTGGACAGGCTTCAACTGCCACATTACTATATAATAATCAACGCAAGCAAGTGGGTGCTGTTGGTTATTGGGATAATGTCGCCTTTGATGAGGTTGCCAAGATGAAAATCAAGGATGCCGATACCGTGCAAATCATGAAAGATTATATGGCTAATGGTCGTTTCTCGCGTGGTAGGGAAGTGACAGGTTATGCCAGTTTCTCTTTTGTTGGTAACTTTGACTTGAATATCCAGCAGATAGTTAATAATTATGATAAAGATTTGCTGGTTACTTTGCCTGAAGCTTTCGATCTCGCTGTAATCGATCGTATCTACAACTATATTCCAGGGTGGGAGATACCGAAGATTGATGACAGTGCTTATAATAACGGTTTTGGATTGATCACGGATTATATGTCAGAGGCACTTCATTACTTATTTGTGCATGATAGTGACTACGTGGGGGTAGTCAATGCCCGTTTGAAGAAGGGTGATAATATTGAAGGCCGTGATAACCGTGCCTTACAAAAAACGATATCTGGCTTTATCAAGTTGTTGTTCCCGACAGGTCAACCAACTGATGAGGAGTTCGATGAAATAGTGGAATATGCGATAGAAGGCCGTCGTCGTGTGAAGGAACAATTGAATAAGCGTAAGCCTGATGAGGAATACGCTCGTATCAATATGTCATATATAAATAGGGATGGAAAGAAAATTATAGTATATTGTCCGGAAAGTAAGTATAGCAAGGCAACCCAGAATCCTCGTAAAGATCCTGAAGTGGCAGTTTTGACCGAAGCTTATGATGAAATGCCTTTTGAGAATGCACCTTCAAAGGTTATGGAGGATCGTCCTATGATGAAACCTCTAATTGTTGAAGATAATTCTCCTAAAGAGAAGACAATTGATGTGCAATATGGCGATATAGGTTATGGTTATGATGACTTGTTTGCTGACTATCTGAAGGGGGCAAAGGTGGTTATGCTCGAAGAACCTTACTTGTCACATGGCTATCAGGTAACCAATTTGGTTCGATTCATCGAATTATTGGTAAAGATAGGTGACTGTAAAGTTTTTAAGTTGATTACAAAACTCGGCGATACGGTAGAAGAGTCATCTTATATAAAAGATAGTTTGAGTGGTATCAAGGAAACCCTGGCTGATATGGATGGCAACATAATGACATTTGAATATGAATTTGATGAAAACTCTCATGACCGTTACATCCGCACTAGTAATGATTGGGACATCACCCTTGGTCGTGGTCTTCATTTCTATCAGAACTTGAATCCAAGCAAGGATAGTCGTAACTACTTCCAGATGGGAACCTACGATCTTTCCCTTCGTCCATGTTTGAAGACAAGATTTACTTTTATCAAAAGAGATTCTAAAGAATAAATGCGTATGGATAGTAAATGTAAATATTGGATGTTATTATTGACACTGTTGTGTGTCATATCATTAGGTTTTTCTTTATTTAGAGTGTTTCCCTGTGAAGTTGGTAATGAGACGTTTTTAGGAATAGTACTTTCTGCTGTCGGTATCATTGTTACTTTGGTTATGGGATATCAGATATTTAGTGTTGTTGAATTTAGAGGTGAACTTCAAAAGCAAAAAGAAGAAAATATTAAGTTGGCTCATGATAATGCAAAACTTCAACAAATGATTAGAAATCAAATGGGTGCATTAGATAAGCAAAAGGGTCGTATAGAGGAAGGGCTTAATATGTGTTTTTCTTATATTAATTATTTTTCGGGTCAAGATGTTTGTACTGCTTTTGGCGCATTTGTACCTATGTTGGATGCTTTGTACTATTCATTGGATTCTGATGAAGATGGTATTGACGATATATTCTCTAGCTTACGGTTATTTGTTAGCAAAATCCAAACACAATCTTTTGCAATGCCAGGAGGGTATGGTGATGTTCATGGAAAGTATATAATAACAGACCCACAGCATCCTTTTTATAATCGCACAATTGATGAATATATGAATTCTCGCTTGAAGCCTGTAAAGACTATTGATGATAAAATTCGCAATCATAAGAACTATAAGTTTATTAAAGTTTCATATGAAGATATTATGGCTTTATTCAATGAGAAGGTGGCAAAGATTATTCAGGATCCTCAGAATTTATCTTTTTCGAGATAAGACATTTTGAAAATGAAGTTTCTTGTTGACGGTTGAAAGTTCTTAGTGATTTTCAACTTGTCAACTTTGATACTTGACAACCCTTATAATACTCTACAATTTTGTAGAGTTATATGCTCAAGGATTCTGCAATGGGTGCAAAAGAGAGAACAGACTATAAATATTGGGTGCAAATCCTCTGATTTTGCAGAATTGCATGTTGAAGATTCTGCAATGGGGCAAGTGAAATGGAGGTCTATGAATTATGGGTGCAAATAGGGTGCAACTTTGAAATGTATAAAAACAAAAGAGCCTTACAAGTAGTTGACTTGCAAGGCTTTATCTTCTGCGCTTCAAGATGGGCTTGAACCAACGACCCCCTGATTAACAGTCAGGTGCTCT
>ERZ1034847.109-NODE-109-length-47208-cov-52.793566_pt1 | contig 47208 bp, 50 predicted proteins | sample MGYA00520633_ERZ1034847 | MGnify/ENA primary metagenome ERZ1034847 (study PRJEB33766, sample SAMN09781732) | gut metagenome | biome: gut microbiome | host: Homo sapiens | place: Madagascar | study: EMG produced TPA metagenomics assembly of the PRJNA485056 data... | reverse complement strand
AATAATTTATCTTCCAAGCATTGATATACTTGACAAATAGTAGAAAAAAGCCTTGCCAAGATTGACAAAGCTTTCAATAATATCTATTTACGCTATTATTTTGCGATAGGGTAAACAGAAACTTGTTTTTTATCGCGACCTTTACGTTCGAAACGTACAACACCTTCAACTTTAGCGAAGAGTGTATCGTCACCACCGCGACCTACGTTTACACCTGGGTAAATGTGAGTACCGCGTTGACGGTAAAGGATTGATCCACCTGAAACAGTTTGTCCGTCAGCTGCTTTAGCACCTAGACGTTTAGCTTGTGAATCACGACCATTTGATGTAGAACCTCCACCTTTTTTGTGGGCGAAAAGTTGCAAGTTAGCAAGATTCATTTTTAACATATGTTGTGTCCTCTTTTCAAATTAGTTTGCAATGACTTGAACTGACACAAACTCTCGAGAGTTTTCTGCCAAATTTGTCATTCCTAAAAGAAAGCTTTCAAATAAAAGTTGAACTTTCTCATCTGTCTTTTTAGTTACATGAGAGATATCAATCTTCATATAACCACCATCAATCTCATTGATAGCTAAATCAGCGTTGCAATCTGCCAAAGCTTCTAACGAATTAACCAAGTTAATTGATAAAGTTGAGACAGCTGCACATACGATATCAAAGCCATACTCACCACTACCAGCGTGACCAGTCAGTTCAACACTTTCCAAGTTACCCTTATGGCGAATAAAAGTTGCTTGAATCATAATATTGCCAAATTAAGCGTTGATAGCGTTGATAACAACTTTTGTGTAAGGTTGACGGTGACCTTGTTTACGGTGGCTACCTTTTTTAGGTTTGTATTTGAAAGTAACAACTTTCTTTTGTTTACCTTGTTTTTCAACAGTACCAACAACAGTAGCTCCTTCAACAACTGGTGTACCAACAACAGTTTTGTCACCACCAACAAGAACAACTTCGTTAAATGTTACTTCTGAACCAGCTTCAACATCAAGTTTTTCAACATAGATAGCTTGACCTACTTCAACTTTAACTTGTTTCCCACCAGTTTTGATGATTGCATATGTGCTCATCGTGCACCTCCTATAAATTTTTGTTGCGGATTTTCCGCTTGTGAAGACTCGCCTAAATCGTGAACTTCGAAAGTTACTTATGAACGATTTTCGTGCGGTTGCACAGGATGTGCATTTAGTCAACGTTCATATTTTAACATGATAAAGTGATTAAATCAAGGAATATGCTATGTTTTTTTAGCAATATTACGTTTTCATTCTGATTTTTTCTCAAATGAAATAGCAATTAAGCCTAGCACCGCTTTTTTCGTTAATTTTTCCACTACTTGAATGTTAAGTGAGGCATCTGTTGCCATGACTTGATACACTTCTGTTCCTTCATGATAATAATAATCCGTGATATTAAAGCCGTTCTTTTCATAAAACGCAACTCGTTTAACACGTTGATGATAATTTTCAGCAGTTTTATCTAATGGTTCCATGGCAAGAATAATCGGACGTTTTCCTGCTAAATTTCTAATGTCTTGTAAAATGGCAGAGCCATAGCCACGTGAACGAATATTTGGATTAACCGCAAGAAAGAAAAGATAGATAACTTCTTCATTCTCCAACAAATACACTAAACCAACAAAGTCATCCTTATCATAGTAGGCATAAAAATTCGCTAAACGCCGATGAGCATTCAAAACTAATGGAAAATAGGGTAACCGTTCTACTGCTGGAAAGGCAGTTAGGTATAATTTTTTAACATCTTCATAACTCTTTGAAAATAGGTTAACTTTTTGACGACTTAATCCCATTGTAAATTCACCAATTCATTCATTTCTTGATAGGCAGTATCCACTTTTTCTTGCATAATTAAATCAAGAATATCACGATATTTTCCACCCTCAATAAAATCTTCCAAAACAAGCGTTCGATAATCGGAAAGCACAAAACCTTCTGAGCCCGTTACACCCTTACTCCAAACCCAAACCATTGTCGGATGAGCGGCAACGGTCTTGATTGTTGTTTTATTATTTTTCTTTTCAAAAGTGACGTCCATTAAGAGACCACGTTCTGTCCAGATATTATCAACCGTTTCTAAACGCTGGTTAGAGATAAAATTCCCCATTGAATAGATGATAAATTTCTTATCACCGTCTTTTTCAAGCGTTTCAGATGGTTCAGCAACGTGAGGGTGTCCACCAAACACAACATCTGCTCCCCAGTCAATCATTTTATGATAAAGCGTTACTTGTTCGTCTGTTGGTTCAAGAGCGTATTCTGTTCCCATTTGTGGCATGACAATTGTGACATCAGCTTTCTTTTCAGTTTCTTGAATTTCTGATTTCATTTTATCTTCATCTAAATCTGACATATGTTTTTCGTAATCTTCATCTGCCACATTTGCTTCCATGCCATTATAGCCATAAGAATAACCCAAAATCGCAATTTTGATGCCGTTGACATTTTTAATGAGAATGTCTTCCGTATCACGATTTTCTTTGTAAACACCGATAGTTGACAAGCCAAGATTTTCAAAGGTTTCAACCGTATTAATAGCACCTGAAAGCCCAGAATCCAAAATGTGATTATGCGCTAAATCAACAACATCATACCCCGTGTCTTTCATAGCGTCAGCGATTTCACTGGGTGCATTAAAAAGCGGATAACCACCCAAAGGGTAATCAGGGCTAATCGTTCCTTCGTAATCACCGATAGATAAGTCAGCACTTGAAATCCAGTCCTTGACATATTCAAAAAATGGCGTGAAATCATAGCTTCCGTCAGCTTGTTCAGCACTTCCATAAAGCCCGTTGTGAATGAGAATATCACCATTTGCCATGACACGCGCTGTTTTCGTCGTATTGCTTTTGTTTTGTGCTTGTTTTTCTGTCGTTTGTGTCGTATTAGCGCTCGATTTTTCAAAAGCTAGACTATACACACCCGAACCAAGCAAGGAAATCAGCAAAAAACTCAAACAAGCAAGCGTTGTTTTTTTATAAATAATCCTATCAAACATCACTTAATCTTACCTCTAGGCACTATTATAGCATTTTCTAGCAAAGGAGCCAGAATTTACCTAAAAAGACAAACTGAAAAGCCACCAACGGTAGCTTTTTGTCTCCTATAATAAATCATCAATCAAGTCATCAACCTCATCGTGGTCTGCTTGTGGAGTGATTGTTGTTACTTTAATGCCTGCAACCGCACGTTCAACAAGCCCTTCAACGTCCATACGTTTTTCGTATTGTTCAACATTTTTGATTTTGGGATTTGTTTTTGGACGGTCTGGTGCAAAGATTGTACAACAATCTTCAAATGGCTGGATAGAAATATCAAAAGTATCGATTTTTTGTGCGATATCAATAATTTCCAATTTATCCATTGTAACAACAGGACGAATGATTGGTGTTGCAGTTACAGCATTAATAGCTCGCATACTTTCAAGTGTTTGACTAGCAACTTGACCAAGACTCTCACCATTGATAATAACCAAACCATTACGTTCCTCACGAATATGGTCTGTAATGCGCATCATGAAACGACGAGTCAAAGTCATCAAGTATGCTTCTGGTGCTTTTTCTTTGATTTCCTCTTGAATTTCAGTAAATGGAACTTCAATGAAATCAATATTACCACCAAATTTAGTCAATTTACGTGTCAAATCTTGGGCTTTTTTAAGAGCACCTGGGCTTGTGTAAGGTGGGCTAGCAAAGTGAACTGCCTCAATATCAACTCCACGTTTAAGAGCAAGGTAACCTGCAACCGGTGAATCAATTCCGCCAGAAAGCATCAACATTCCTCGTCCTGCAGTTCCTACGGGAAGACCACCAGCTCCTTTGATATTTTCATAGGAAAGGTAAGCTGCTTCTTCACGGATTTCAACTTTTAAATTAACATCTGGGCCTTTCATTTGAGCTTGGATATCTGGTAAAACCTCAAACACGGCAGAACCAAGGTATTGGTTTAACTCACGACTGTCCATTTCAAAGTCATGGTCACTACGTTTACTTGTAATTTTGAAAGTAAGCCCTTCACGATAAACGTCTTTCATCACATCTTGAACAGCTTTTTTGATTGTTTCAAGATTTTTTTCGACCTTGTAAGACGGTGAAAATGCTTGAATCCCAAAAATTTGTTTCAATGATTCAGCAACTGGTACGTAATCTGTGCCATTTAAATAAATGTGAGCACGGTCACGGTCAGCAACAACACGCACATCTGGATAAATTGAAAGAACGTGCTTCATGTTACGTTTCAATTTATTGATGAAACGCATACGGTTCTTTCCTTTGGTTGATAGTTCGCCGTAACGAACCATAATTTCTGAATACTGCATAGTTTAAACTCTCTTTATCCTTTCTTATTATCTTACTTTTTTGGTTTTTTCGTAAACTTGTTTGAAAATCGTTAGAAATTGCTCAACTTGTCCCATGTCATTATCGTCATCAAGACTGATTCGGACAGCTGATTGTGCTAATTTCGTTGGAATCCCCATAGCAATCAATGTTCCAGCAGGTTTTCCAGCTTTTGATGAACAAGCTGATGTGGTTGAAATGTAGATTTCATGTTCTTCAAAAGCATGAAGCACAACCTCACCACGAACCCCTTTAATTCCAAAGGTTAAGATATTTGGAGCAAATGTGTCATCTTTACCTGAGAAAATGACAATATCTTTATGCCTAGCTAGCTCGCCATAGATAACTTCTTTCATCTTGGCAATTTTCGGAAGAGCATAAGCTTCTTTGTCAGTCACCAAGCGAAGTGCTTTAGCCGTAGCCGCAATTCCTGCCACATTTTCAGTTGTAGAACGAAGGTCGCCTTCTTGCCCACCACCAGCTAGTAATGGGTTTAATTTTTTACCTTCTTTTTTATAAATAAAACCAACCCCACGAACGCTGTGGAATTTATGCCCTGAAAAGCTTGCAAAATCAACACGGTCAGTTAAATAATCCGCCGATGGAATTTTTCCAATAGCTTGAACAGCATCCACATGGAACAAAATGCCTTGCTTATCAGCTAATAATTCAGAGATTTCTTTAATTGGTTGGATAGAGCCAATCTCATTATTCACTGCCATGATTGATACCAAAGTTGTATCTGGTCGCAAAAGCGCAGCTAATGCTTTGACATCAACAAAACCTTGGTCATTAACAGGTGCATATGAAACGTCAAAACCGTGTTCGCTTAGCCATTTTGCCGACTCTTTAACCGCTGGGTGTTCAATATCTGAAACGATGATGTGTTTGCCATAGCGTTCTTTTTCAAAGGCAACACCTTTAAGTACCCAGTTGTCACTTTCTGTACCACCAGACGTAAAAATAATTTCGGTGCTCTTAACCCCTAATAAATCCGCGATTTGCTTGCGACTAGCTTCTAAAATACGACTAGCCTTTGTTCCTAAATTATGCAAACTTGAGGGATTTCCAAATATCTTGCTAGCAACTTCCTGATAAGTGCACAACACTTCAGGATAGGGAATTGTTGTAGCTGAATTATCAAAATATATCATTTTTTCTTCCTTCACAAAAATCAATACTACCATTATAGCACAGACTTTTATGGGTGTGAAAATTTTAATTTTAAGTTTTTTTAAGGTTAACTTTAAGAATTTAGCGTACAATAATTTTTGAAACAAAAAATTCTAACGCTGGACATTTAAAAAGAATTTTTTATAATAGAGTCATATGCAAAAAAGGAGTTAATCATGTCTCAAAAATACTCAAGACGTCAAAAATCATCAAAAAACGATAAGTCAGCTGCCCCAACAAAACACATTAAGACAGGCTTTTCTACCCTTCAAAAAACAGTTGCTCTTATTGGTTCTATTCTTAGTATCATTGTGGCAAGTATTACCATTAGCAATGCCTTAAAGGGGGCAAACTCAAAGACAGCAGACAAATCAACAACGACAACAACTGTTGTCATCAAAGAAAGCGACAGCGATAGTAAAACAGACACTTCCGCTTCGACAACTTATTCAAGTTCTGCTTCTGCTAATAATAACTACAATAGTGGTTCTAATAACAATACTTACAGTTCAAGTTCAGATACAACTTATAGTTCAAACTCTGCTACAAGCCAAAGTTCAACAACACCATCAAGTTCAGATACAACTTCTGACGATACCACTACAAATAGCAATACCAAAACAACTGAGTAATCGTTACTAGTGCTAATATCGTTTTCAGCGATTATTTGCTCTTTCTATTGATTTTCAACCGTCTCAATCACACTCAAAAGAGGTAAGTACACTAAGTTCTCACCTCTTTTTTACGAATTTAATCAAAAAGAAAAGTTATGAATTATACTGAAACATTAAACTGGATTCATTCTCATAAAGCCAACGGACGTCGTCCGAGCCTTGAGCGTATGCAGTGTTTACTCGCATTACTCGACAATCCGCAAGATAAATTTCCTGCGATTCACGTCGTCGGAACCAATGGCAAAGGTTCAACAACAAGCTTTTTACAACATATTTTAACCGCTTCTGGTTACAAGACTGGGACTTTCACATCGCCATTTATCACTCGTTTTAATGAGCGCATTGCTATTGATAGCATTGAAATCCCTGACCAAGATTTGGTCAAAACAGTTCAAGCTATTAAGCCGATTGTCGATAGCGCAGAATTTCAAGACAAGGTCGGCAAAGTGACCGAATTTGAATTAGTCACTGCTCTCATGTTTTATTATTTTGCAGTCATTAATCCTGTCGATATTGCGGTCATCGAAGCTGGGATTGGTGGCACTTACGATTCAACCAATGTTTTCACAGCCAAAGCCGTCATTTGCCCCTCAATCAGCATCGACCACCAAGAAACACTCGGCAATTCCCTAGCTGAGATTGCCCAGCACAAAGCAGGTGTCTTAAAAACAAACGTTCCCTTTATTTTTGGAAAAATGGCAGAGCCCGTTCGACGCGTTTTTTATCAGAAAGCCGAAGAGACAATGTCCAGCATTTATGAGTTAGGAAAAGGTTTCTTGTTTATGGAAAATGGCAGAGCTTTTGATATGATTTATCATCAGAGTATTATTCCAGATATTCAGCTAAAAATGTTTGGTAAACACCAAAAAGCTAACGCTTCTTTGGCAGCTATGACTGCATTGATACTTCAAAAACAATTGCCAGCTATTACACCAATTACAATCAAAACTGGTCTGGAAGAGACTGTTTGGGCAGGACGTTGTGAACTCTTCAAGCCCAATCTAATGCTAGATGGTGCTCATAACGAAGATTCTATCGCCAAATTAGTTGACTTACTAAAGAATGACTTTGCTCAACAAAACAGTCACATTTTATTTGCAGGGCTAAATCGCAAGCCTTTAACACAAATGCTGGAAGAATTGTCCGCCTATGACTTAACCGTCACAACATTTGATTTCTATCAGGCGCAGGCATTGTCAGACTACCCAGAACAATACCAAAAAGTTGCTGATTACAAAGACTGGCTCTCAATGGTCGATGACAATTCAGAAGACTTATTTGTGGTGACAGGGTCACTTTATTTCATTTCTGAAGTTCGAAATCACTTGCTAAATCACTAATCCCACCTGATTTTCCAGATGGGATTTCTTTTTTCTTTAATTTAGACTTTCTGCAAATTTACGTTTAATAAAGTTGGCAGAATTTTCAAGTTTTGCTTCTTCTGCTGGTAATGTCAATTTTATTTGCTCGATAATTCCTTCACGTCCAACAATGGCAGGATAGCTAAGGTAAGTATCAAGCGGTTCATAATAATTTGACACTGGTAATTCTTCGTGGCTATCTGACACAACAGCTAAAGCTAAACGGATTGCCGCACTTGCAATGCCATAGCTAGTGTATTTTTTACCGTAGAAAACAGTATGCCCACCAATCATCACTTCATGAGCAATTTCGTCCAAAGTCTTAGCATCTGTAAATGTTGAAATAGGTTGCCCCTTCACACGCACTTGGCTCCATGCTGTAAATTGAGAATTCCCATGCTCACCTAAATTATAGCCATAGACACTACGAGCATCTACACCGAAACGTTCTGAAACTGCACGTTTCATACGTGCTGTATCAAGCAATGTTCCCGTACCAATGACACGTTCCTTAGGAAGTCCTGAATAACGTTGGTAAAGACTAGTCACAACATCAACAGGATTAGAAATCGCAATAATAATACCTTTAAAACCAACTTCTTTTAATTTTTTAGCAACAAGTGGTACTTGCTTTGCTGTAAAAGGTAATTCTGCAAAACGGTCCGCATCTGGATTGTCCTGCAAAGCAATATTCCCCAAAGCTGAAATCACAACATCTGCATCTGCCAACGCTTGATAAGCATTAACAACGATATTAATTAGCATGCTGATTGAGATTAGCTGCCGCATCTGTAAAATCAACAGCATCCGCCGTAACTTTCTTTTCGTTAATATCTATCAAAACATAATCATCAAATGCACCTTGAGCAATCAAACCATGAGCAACTGTTGACTCAACATGCCCCATTCCAATAATTCCGACCTTACGTGACATACAACATTCCCCCCTTATAAAGTTATCACTCATTATAGACCTTTGATTCAGAAATTACGAAAACAACCTAACAAAGAATGTCTGGTTGTAAAATATCATTATTTCAAAAGGTCTTGCAAAGGTCCAAAGACAATTTTTTCAATGTCAGATACATAAACTGACAAAGCTTGTTGCGCATCGAGGTAAGCTTTCAGAACTGGATTAGCTTCAATTTCAGCTCCTAATTCTTGCATTTTAGCTTGTTCGTCACCAGTAGGCATTTGTCCAGATTGCAATTTAGCATAAAGCCCTTGTTGAAAATCTGTAAATTCTTTGAAAAGTTCTTTAGCTGCCGCATCTGCTTCAATCGCTGCGCGACTTTCTTCAGCTTTTTTATACTCTGGAAGGGCACGGATGCCACGTTCTAATTCATTTGCTAAATCATAAATATTTGCCATAGTAAGTCTCCTTAATTAACATAAATTTTATAATCAGTATTTTCACTGATAACTTTCTTAGCGTGTTCCAAATCTTTGATATTCTTAAAGGAAATTTGTAAAATACCGTTAATATCCTCACGGTTTTCTTCGTTAATATGAATGTTAACCAAAGATGTTCCACGAAGCAATTCCAAGATTTCCAAGATAACATCTTCTTCATCAGGAACGTCAACAAAAATATCAAAGCCGCTTTCAACACCACCACGTTTGTGAATGTTCATTTCCTTGCGGGTTTCTTTGGCATGGTTAAAATAATTCCAAATAGCATCGGCGTCATTTTGCGAAATAAGATCCGCAACGCCATCAAGTCTGTTTTTAAAATCATCAATACGTTCTAAAACCGCAGCCTTATTGGTTAGTAAAATACTAGTCCACATACCTGGTTCGCTTTCCGCAATACGTGTCATATCACGAAAACCTCCAGCCGCAAAGTGGTTAGTCATCTCATGTTCCGAAGCATAATCCCCAGCTTGTTCCATTAAACTAGCTGCCAAAATATGTGGAAAATGCGAAATTTGACTTGTAACACGATCGTGCTCAGAAGCATCAATTTCAATGTAGCGCGCATGAAGCCCTGACAAAATAACTTTCATGTCAGCAATTGTGCTAGTATCTGTCAGCCTTGACGGCGTGAAAATATAATAAGCATTTTCAAATAAATTGACTTCAGCAGCAATAGCACCAGATTTATGAGAACCTGCCATAGGATGAGAGCCAACAAAACGAACGTTTTTTCCAGCAAGGTATTTTTCACCAGCTTCGACAATTTCACGTTTTGTAGAACCTGCATCTGTAATAATGACATTGTCTTTCAAATCCATATCAGCTAAAGCCTTAATAAATTCGATAGTTTGCTTAATTGGCACAGCTAATATAATGACATCGGCTAAGGACGCAAATTCCTTAAAATCAGCAGTCACTTCATCCACAATTCCGCGTTCAAGGGCAACGTTGCGTGATTTATCGGAACGATTATAACCAAGGATTTTATAATCAGGGTGATCACGTCTGATTCCCAAAGCAAGGGAACCACCAATCAAACCTAAACCTGCAATATAAATCACTTTATTTTCCATAGTTACTCCATTTCTGGTTTGCAAATCTTTATAGCAATATTGGAGAGCACGCGCCCTCCAATTGTCAAAATGTTATGTTTTTAAAAATGTTTGACATAATCACGATGACGAGCGACAGCTTCTTTTAATTCCTCAAGATTATCAGAAGAGAATTTTTCAAGAATTTCATCTGCCACAACAGTTGCAACAACTGCTTCCATAACAACACCTGCTGCTGGAAGAGCTGTTGGGTCTGAACGTTCAACCGTTGCTTTGTATGGCTCATGTGTTTCAATATCAACTGACATCAAAGGTTTATAAAGTGTTGGAATAGGTTTCATGACTCCTCGAACAACAATTGGTTGTCCATTAGTCATACCACCTTCAAAACCACCAAGATTATTGGTACGACGAGTGTAGCCTTCTTCTTCGTTCCAAAGAATTTCATCCATGACTTGGCTTCCTTTGAGGTAACCATCTTTAAATCCTAAACCAAATTCAACTCCCTTGAAAGCATTGATTGAAACGACCGCACCTGCAATTTTTGCATCAAGTTTCTTGTCCCATTGAACATAAGAACCAAGACCAACTGGAACGCCACCAACAACAATTTCAACAACACCGCCAATAGTATCACCATCTTTTTTGATTTGGTCAATATAATCTTTGATTTCTTGTTCACGCTCTTGATTGACAATTGAAACTTCTGATTGACTAGCCAATTCTTTAATTTGTGAAACAGTCAGTCCCTCTGGAACATCAATCTCTTTGCCACCAAAAACAACAACGTGATTAGCAATTTCGATATCAAGCTCTGCTAAAATACGTTTTGCCACCGCTCCAACGGCTACACGCATTGTTGTTTCGCGTGCAGATGAGCGTTCAAGAGAATTACGCAAATCTTCAAAACGGTATTTCATCCCACCAACAAGGTCAGCATGCCCTGGACGCGGATGAGTAATTTTACGTTTTGTTTTTAAGCTATCATCAATATCCTCAACTGCCATAATATCAAGCCATTTTTCATGGTCTTTATTGATGACATGAAGGGTAATTGGAGCACCAGTTGTTTTTCCGTGACGTACACCAGATGTGATTTCTACTTTATCTGATTCGATTTTCATACGCCCACCACGTCCATAACCACCTTGGCGTCGTTTTAAATCAACATTAATATCCTCAGCAGTTAAAGGAAGCCCTGCAGGAACTCCTTCGATAATTGCGGTCAAACGCGGTCCGTGAGATTCACCAGCTGTCAAATATCTCATTTTACTTCTCCAAATACTTTTTCATCTCTTTAAGTGGGATCTGATTGATTGCTGCGCTACCAAGCTCTGGTACAATAACTATCTTAATCATTTTACCGCGAGCTTTTTTATCATGTATTAAAGCACCATAAAGTTCGTCAACATGCCATGGTTTGTAATCCGTAGGTAAACCAAATTTTTGGCACATGTCAAAAATTTCTTCTGTAATGCCTTGAGGCATCAAGCCTTTTTTCTCAGCAACACGCGAAATTTGTACCATTCCAATGGCAACAGCTTCACCATGCATGACTTTTCCATAACCAGCAGTCGCTTCAACCGCATGACCAATGGTATGACCAAAGTTAAGATAAAGGCGAACACCGTTATCAAGTTCATCTTCAACAACAACTTTACGTTTGACATTGCACGAACGGTAAATAATGCTCTCAGCGTGTTCTAAGATACTTTCAGGAGAGCCATTCATAGTAGATAATTCTTCCCAAAGTTCAACATCATCAATCAAACCATATTTGATAACTTCCCCCATGCCTTCAATGAGTTCACGTTTACCAAGACTTTGTAAGGTTTCAGGATCAATTAAAACACCATCTGGTTGGGTGAATGTTCCCACCATATTTTTAGCAAATAGCGTATTAACCCCTGTTTTACCACCAATAGATGAATCAACTTGAGCTGTTAAACTCGTCGGAATTTGCAAGAAATGAATGCCACGCATATAGGTAGATGCTACAAAACCTGCCAAATCTCCTACGACACCACCACCAAGCGCAACAATACCGTCACTGCGTGTCATGCCATTTTTGACAAGAAATTCATAAGCTTTGTTAACTGTTTTTAAATTTTTAGAAGCTTCACCTTCTAAAAAGTCAAAAACAATCACTTCAAAACCAGCATTTTCAATGCTTAGCTTAACCTTTTTAGCATATAAACTGCCAACATGATTATCAGTAATAATAGCGATTTTTTGCGGTTTCCAAAGTTTTTTGACCCAATCGCCAGCTTTTGATAGGACATCTTTTTCAATCACAATATCATAAGGTGTTTGTGGGAGATTAACATTCAATTTCATTCGTGTCACCTATCAGTTGTTCTTATTTCGTGTTGTATTTTTCTTCAAGCGCTGACCAGATTTCAGCTGTAGGCATTGTTTCACCAGTCCAGATTTCGAAAGCTTCAGCAGCTTGGAATAAAAGCATTCCTAAACCATTAAGAGCTGTTAAAACTTTGCTACGAGCTAATTTCAAAAATGGTGTTTCAAATGGTTGATAAATGGTATCAGCAACCAACAAACCTGCTGGGAATTCAAAATCTTCTGTAATAATCATTGATTTTCCGTCCATACCTACGCTTGTAGCATTGACGAAAAGTTGTGATGCTAAGACTTTTTCTTGAATCGCTTTTAAATCTTCAACTGGATAAACAGCGATAGATACTCCCGTTTTGTCGGCAAATTCTTGCGCTTTTTCACGTGTCGCCTCTAAAAACTGAGTTTGGTTAAAAATGTTAATATGACTAGCACCATTCAGAGCAGCTTGCGCAATGAGTGCTGTGGCAGCTCCGCCACCACCAAGAATCGTCATTGTTTTATCCTTAACATCAAAATCAGCAAATGTCGCTAGACTTCTAAAGAAACCAATACCATCTGTATTGTGACCAATTAATTTGCCATCACGATTAATAACCGTATTAACAGCCCCAATCAATTGGGCAGAGTCAGTCAATTCATCCATGTAAGGAATCACTTTTTGTTTGTAAGGCATTGAAATGTTCACACCAAACATATCGTAACGTTTTACATTTTCTAACGTAATTGCCAAATCTTCTTCAGGAATATCCCAAGCGACATAAACACCATTAACACCCGTTTTATCAAAAGCATAGTTATGAATAAACGGTGAAATAGAGTGTTTAATCGGTGTTGCAACAACCGCAGCTAAGCGTGTGTATCCATCAATCTGCATCAAGTACCTCCCTAATATGTTTCATATCTGTAAGAGCAACCTGTCCAAGCGCACTCGCTTGCTCCAAACTAGCAAATGACCACGAAGAGCCAAAAACATCAACAGCAAAACGTGAAACGCGTCCAAGTTTTCCCATAGACATTATTGCGTATTCTTGCTCTGGATTTAATGTTTTGAAACCACGTGTGTAATTCATCAAATCCAACACATCTTGTTCACTCTGCGGCATAACAGCAACCTTAACCACACGCGGAGCAAGGGCTGTTAGTTCAGAAAATGACTCCATCAAGTTCTCAGGTGTTTCATCAAAATTATGATATGACAAAACAAGATTTGGGAAGTCTAACATTTGTTGAAAAGCTTCTTTATGAGAAAAATATTCAAAATCAACATAGTCTGGGTGGTAAATAGCATTAATATTTTTCAAAAGCTCAACATAGTCACCGTCAGATAAGTTAATGTTACCACCTTCCTTATCCGTACGAATGGTAAAAATAATTTCTCGACCTGAAAATTTTTCAAAAATAACTGGTGCAACAGTCATAATGTCATCTTTATCTAAGAAATCTGCTCGCCACTCAATAATATCGACTTCGTCGAATTTCGAAATATCAATCGACTGTGCCTCTTCTAAATTTTTAGGCATTATAGGTACTACTATTTTCATTTTTTAACCTTTATTGTAAATACTTTCAAATAATTACTGTTGACTTCTGCTTTGTTAACCGTGAAATCACTTGGCAATTGTTGCAAACGAACATAGTCATGTTTAACAGAAGCAAAACCTTTTTCTAACTGCTTTTTAAATTGTGCGACCGTCAGGTTAGCTGCATTGGTTGAAGCAATAATGGTGCCATCTTCTGACAGAACTTCCAAAGCTTGACTAATCAAGCGGTGATAATCTTTAGCTACAGAAAATGTTTGCTTTTTATTCCGTGCAAAACTTGGCGGATCAATAACAATCAAATCAAAAGTCAATTGTTTACGTTTTGCGTATTTGAAATACTCAAAAACATCCATTACCACAAAATGGTGATTACTCAAGGCAAGACCATTCGCTTCAAAATGCGCTTGTGATAATTCACGTGAGCGTTTTGCAAGGTCAACAGATGTTGTTTCGATAGCGCCACCCATTGCTGCCGCTACTGAAAACGCTGCGGTATATGAAAACATATTAAGGACACGTTTTCCAAGACCAAGTTCATTAATCAAAGTATCACGAACGTCATGTTGGTCTAGAAAAATTCCTGTCATCAACCCGTCATTCATAAAAACACTGTATTTGACACCATTTTCTAAAACGGTAAATGATACTGGCGCCTCTTGACCATAAATGTGAGCTGATTCATAATCAAGTCCTTTAAAACGAATTTTCTCATACCCGCCTTTGATAGCTGGATAAACTTTTTGGAAGGCATTTATAATGACATCACGATGCTGATAAATAAACGTATTATACCAAGAAAACACAACAAAATCAGCATAACGATCTATCGTCACACCACCAAAATTATCTCCATCTTGATTAAATAATCGATAAGCCGTCGTCAAATCTGAATTTTCAAAGTTTTGGCGTTGTTTTTTAGCTTTTGTAAACAAGCCCACAAAATAAGATTCTGTCAGTTCAATTTTTCTTGAACCTAAGAACCAACCAATCCCCTTATTTTGTTGAGACAAGTAAGCTGTCCCTAAAAATTGATGAGAATGATTGTAAACAGCGACTAACTGATTATCAAAATCAAGTTGATGAAAATCTCTTCCATCCAAAAGTTGAATACCACGCTTAATTTTCTTTTCAACGAAAGAATCCACGTATAGTCTGTTCATGAAGCCTATTATATCAAAAATTCAGAATTTTTCCCACTAAATTTTATATTTCTCACACATAACAAAAATGTTTATGATATAATTGAAACTGAGATTTTATCTTTAGGAAAAAAATAAAGGAAGTTCCTACAGTGAAAAAATTGAAACAAGTTATCTCACACGTGCTAAACACACGCTTGGGATTCATTTTGACGCTTTTGTTTATGTACTGGCTAAAAACCATGTGGGCTTACCATGTTGACTTTAGTCTTGATTTGGAAAATTTATATCAAGTTTTCCTTTCAATAATCAACCCCATTCCGCTGAGTTTGCTTTTACTTGGATTAAGCCTTTATATAAAGAGGACACGTGTTTTTTATGCCGTTAGTTGGATTATTTACACTATTTTAAATATTCTACTTATCGCTAACGCCATTTATTTCCGTGAGTTTTCTGATTTTATTACTGTTAGTGCAATGTTTGCAAGTAGTAAGGTTTCTGCTGGTTTAGGAGATGCTGCCTTAAATCTACTGCGAGTTTGGGATATTGTCTATATCTTTGATTACATTATCTTAATTATTTTATTTGCTACAAAAAAAATAAAAACAGATAAACGTCCTTTCAACAAACGTGCTAGTTTTGCGATTACAGCATTATCGGCTCTGCTTTTCTCTATCAACCTTTTTACAGCGGAAATTGATAGACCTGAATTGCTAACTCGTGGTTTCTCAAATGTCTATGTCGTTAGAGCGCTTGGTTTACCATCTTTCACCGTCTATAGTGCTAACCAAACTTATCAAACTGAAAAAGAACGTAGTGAAGCAACTGCTGACGATTTGACCGAGGTTAAGGAATACGTTTCAGAACATTATGTAGCACCAAACTCTAAGTATTATGGTATTACTCAAGGAAAAAATGTTATCGTTATTCATTTGGAAAGTTTCCAACAATTCTTGATTGACTACAAACTGGAAGTTGATGGACAATCTTATGAAGTAACACCATTCCTTAATTCGCTATATCACTCAAACTCAACTATTTCTTTCTCAAACTTCTTTAACCAAATTAAGGCTGGTAAGACTTCCGATGCCGAAACATTAATGGAAACATCGCTTTTCGGACTTAGCAGCGGGTCATATATGGTTAACTACGGTGGAGATAATACAGCGTTTGCTGCTCCTTCTATTCTTGCTCAAACAGGCGGATATACTAGCGCTGTATTCCATGGTAATGTCGGTTCGTTCTGGAATCGTAACAATACTTATAAACAGTGGGGATATGACTACTTCTTTGATTCATCATATTTCCAAGAGCAAACTGATGAAAATTCATTCCAATATGGCTTGAATGATAAATACATGTTTGCTGATTCTATTAAGTATTTAGAACACCTTCAACAACCATTCTATACGAAATTTATCACAGTAAGTAACCACTATCCTTACACTAGCTTGGCCGGAGAATCTGATGAAGAAGGTTTCCCACTAGCTCAAACTGATGATGAGACCATTAATGGTTACTTCGCTACAGCTAATTACCTTGATTCTGCCATTGAGGCTTTCTTCAATTACTTAAAAGAATCTGGTTTATATGACAATTCTATTATCGTGCTTTATGGGGATCACTACGGTATTTCAAATTCAAGAAATACTAACCTAGCTCCTCTACTAGGTAAAGATTCAGAAACTTGGACAGAGTACGATAATGCTATGCTCCAACGTGTTCCATTTATGATTCACATTCCAGGGTACACAGACGGCTTTATTAGTGACACCTATGGTGGTGAGGTTGATGCCTTACCTACACTTCTTCACTTGCTTGGTGTTGATACTAGCAACTATGTTCAACTTGGACAAGATTTGCTTTCTGAGGATAACGCTCAAACTGTTGCTCTCAGAACAGCTGGATATTATATCACACCTACATACACAAGCTATAGTGGACATCTCTACTACACAGCGACTGGTGAAGAAATCACCAACCCAGATGAAAGCACTACGGCGGCAACAAAAGAGATCCACAATGCCGTTGTTAAACAGCTTTCCGTTAGTGACGAAGTCCAGTCGGGAGATTTACTCCGCTTTGATACAGATACTGGTTTAGAAACCGTTGATAGTTCGTCGATTTCCTACTCCGACTCCTTGAAGAGCCTGAAATCGATAGAGAAAAAACTAGGTGATGAATCGACAAGCTTGTATAGCGAAAATGGTAACCAATCTACCGTTGACCTCTTTAAAGCTCCAAGCTATATGCAACTGCACAGTAGCTCATCAAGCTCTAGCAGCAGTTTATCGTCATCAAGTTCAAGTGACGGCTCCTAACCCATAATTAACATAATCAAAACAACCAATCACTATTACATTTAGTGATTGGTTGTTTTTTGCCTTATACCAATAAGTGAAAATAATCCTTTTCTAGTACTCCTATGGTCACCTTCCAAGTCGAAGTTACATTCTAATTTCTCTAGCAGACCCAAAATCGAACTCACAAGTAAATAATAAATCCTGCCTTGCCAACAATATCTTATCACCGTTTTTCGACGGTAATCCCGAACACGCTATTTCAAAATTCTTAACGTCTAAATCATAGCGCATCAGGTAATGATATAAATAGTTCACATGTTTTATTATATTGAATACAAAAAAAGCACTAAGCTGTAAGCTTAGCACTCTTAATTGATTGTAAGTAGAACTTACGTTTGTTTTAATTCTTATTTACCAAGTTTAGCTTTAGCTGCATCTGCAAGAGCTGTGAAAGCTGCTGCATCGTTAACTGCTAAATCAGCAAGCATTTTACGGTTAACTTCGATTTCAGCTAATTTCAAACCGTGCATCAATTGTGAGTATGACAAACCATTCATACGAGCTGCTGCATTGATACGTGTGATCCAAAGTTTACGGAAATCACGTTTTTTCTGACGACGGTCACGGTATGCATAGTAGTAAGAGTTCATTACTTGTTCTTTTGCAGTACGGAACAAGATATGTTTTGCACCGTAGTAACCTTTAGCAAGTTTCAATACACGTTTACGACGTTTGCGTGATACAACGCCACCTTTAACACGAGCCATTTATATTCTCCTCCAAATAATTCTTAATAATATTGAGTAAATGCTTTATTCTTATTTAAGACCTGAAAGCATTGCTTTAATACGTTTGAAATCTCCTGAGTGCACCATAGCGGCTTTGCGAAGATGACGACGTTGTTTTTTAGTTTTACCGTGGAAACGGTGTGAAGTAAACGCACGGAAGCGTTTCAATCCACCAGAACCTGTACGTTTGAAACGTTTAGCTGATGCGCGGTGAGTTTTTTGTTTTGGCATTTTAGAATTCTCCTCTTAAAATATTTAAAATTGACAATTATTTTTTGTCAGGAATTGGAGCAAGTTGCATGAACATTTGACGTCCATCCATCTTAGCTCGTTGCTCAATAATAGCAATATCTTGCGTTCTTTCTGCAAATTCCGCCAATACCTTTGCTCCAATTTCCTTGTGAGTAATCATACGACCTCTAAAGCGAATTGAGACTTTCACTTTGTTTCCTTTTTCAAGGAATTTACGGCCGTTACGAAGTTTAGTCTCAAAGTCACCTTTATCGATAACTGGGCTAAGACGAACTTCTTTAACAGTCACAACGCTTTGTTTTTTACGTTGTTCCTTACGTTTCTTTTGATACTCAAATTTGAACTTTCCATAGTCCATAATTTTTGCAACAGGTGGCGTAGCTTGTGGCTGAATTAAAACCAAGTCAACATTAGCGTCATCAGCAATAGCTTGTGCTTCTGATAATGGTTTAATTCCTAGTTGTTCACCATCAAGACCAACGAGACGAACTTCGCGAACGCGGATTTCATCGTTAATGAATAGATCTTTCTTAGCTATGATTTTCACCTCTTTATTTTTTTAGAGAAAAACAAAAACGGACTTGACAAACCAAGCCCGTACATACATAGTATTCCCGAAGGAATCTTTGACATGTTGGGCCAGACAACCTTAGTCGCAAGGCGAGAAGTTCTCACTTCTGCTTTTCTCATTGTCTCTATTCTATCACAGAGACTAATCCATGTCAATGATTTTTTCTGCTTTTTCTTGAATAAATTTGACAACACCGTCGATATCAACACCAGTTGTATCAAAAGTAATGGCATCATCAGCAGCTTTCAACGGTGAAACTTTACGATGACTGTCTTTGTAATCACGTTCTGCAATTTCACGCTTCAATGTTTCAAAATCCGTTTCAATACCTTTTTCTTGGTTTTCTTTAAAACGACGTTCTGCTCGTTCTTCTACTGACGCAATCAAGAAAATTTTCAATTCTGCATCTGGTAAAACAACCGTTCCAATGTCACGACCATCCATGATGATAGCACCATTTTTAGCAATGCGACGTTGTTGCTCAACCAGTTCTTCGCGAACTTCTGGTATAGCTGCCACCCAAGAAACGTTGTTTGTCACATCATTTTGGCGGATAGCAAGTGTCACATCTTTGTCACCAACAAAAACAGTTTGACTACCATCTTCGGCACGTCCAAAAGAAATAGTGTGCTTAGACAAAGCTTCTAAAATTTCTCGAACGTTGTTTTCTGTTAATTCATTTTGCAAAGCTAGATAAGTTGCTGAACGATACATTGCTCCAGTATCAAGATAAGTATAGCCAAGATTTTTAGCAATAATCTTGGCTACTGTACTCTTTCCACTTGAAGCAGGACCATCAATCGCAATTCTAATTGATTTCATGATTTCCTTTTCTTCCTAATTAATATAAACTTCATCTCCTGGGTTAGCATACCAATAGCCCAATGTCATGTGGTCAGGGTTAAGCTCATAGAGTCTTTCAACTGAAATGCCTGCACGTGCTGCAATAGAAGCTGCACCTTCTCCTGATAAAACAGTAATAGTGTCGCGGCTACCAGTAGAACTTGAAGATTCAGTTGTATCATCTGAACTTGCATCTGTTGATGACGCTTCTGACGACGAAGAAACAACGCTAGATGATGATGCACCATAAAAATTCGATGTTTCTGATGCTTTATCACTACCACGATTTGAAGTGTAAAAAACAACAAACAAAATCGCAACCACAATGACAAAGAAAATACTAAGCAACACTGTCAACAAAGGCGTACTAACAACAGAGCCTTTTGTTTTACGGCTGATTTTAATTTCGTTATCATCGACTACTTTTTCTTCCCACGGTTGTTTTGCCATAATGTCCCCTTGTTAAATAAATCAATTCATATTACAATAATACTATGAAAGTATCAATAATTCCCGAAAAATGTATTGCTTGCGGCCTATGCCAGACATATTCTAAACTTTTTGATTACCATGATGACGGTATCGTAAAATTTGCTGATTCTGAGGACTTAGAAAAAGTTGTTCCTAGCTCAGATCAAGACACCCTCACTGCTATCAAATCTTGCCCAACAAAGGCTCTTACGATTTTGTAGGAGCTTTTTTGTTAGCCTTGTAAGCTTCAAAGTAATCCAGCTTGATAAAATTGTCTATCAATTCTACTTCACCAAGAAAGTCAGGATGAACTGCCAAAGCATCTAAAAAGTATTTCTTAGGCCATTTTCTCATATAAAAAATACGGTCTGGCTGATTTTTGATTTTTATGATAATACCAGATTTGTTGACTTCAATCTTTTTAATCTGCGCAATCGCTACGCTTGATTTTTTAAAAGGATTCAAAGAAACAATCCATAATCTTCCATTTTCTTCGATAACGAAATACCGATGAAAACCAAGACCAACCAGCACAATAAAGATAGCAAATAAGATAAAAAATTGACTTGGTATTTTTGTCCGCTCAAACAGTAATGATAAGCCGATAAACATTGGTGCTACAGCAATTGACCAATAGATAATTGACCAAGATAACTCAGGTTGCCAATGGTATCGCATCTTTCCAAAGATTTTAATCATAACAGTCCTCCATTAGTCTATTCTAACAAACAATACTTATGTAAAGCTTAAGGTTATTTTTGGACAATGCCGATAATAACATCCACAGCTTTTTCCATTGTTTGAAGACTGACAAATTCAAAGCGACCATGCATATTTTCACCACCTGCAAATAGGTTTGGTGTAGGAATTCCCATAAATGAGATTTTTGAACCATCTGTTCCACCACGAATTGGCTCGACGACTGGCTTGATTTCCAAATCTTCCATGACTTCCTTAGCAAGTTCAACTGGTGACATGTCTTTTTCAATGATTTTTTTCATATTGTAGTATTGGTCATGAAGATTGACAATGACACTTTCTTTACCTAATTCAGCATTCATCTTATCAGCGATTTCTTGAACCAATTTTTTACGATTTTCAAATGAGTCGTCTTCAAAATCACGGATAATATATGAGCTGTGCGCTTTTTCCACAGTACCTTCCATACCGTGTAAATGGAAGAAGCCTTCATAGCCTTCTGTATTTTCAGGACGTTCATTTTCTGGTAGTTGGTTATGGAAATCAATCGCTAGTTGCAAAGCGTTAATCATTTGATTTTTAGCTGTTCCTGGGTGAACGTTACGTCCCATGAAATCAACTTCCAAAGCAGCTGCACTAAATGTTTCGTATTGAATTTCTCCAAGTGGTCCACCATCGACCGTGTAAGCAAAGTCAACGTTGAAATCATCAATATTGAATTTATCAGCACCGACACCGATTTCTTCGTCAGGACCAAAACCAACACGAATCTCACCGTGTTTGATTTCAGGATGAGCTACCAAGTATTCAACGGCTGTCATGATTTCAGCAATACCTGATTTATCATCAGAACCAAGAAGGGTTGTTCCGTCAGTTGTTACCAAGGTTTGACCAAGGTAATTATTTAAATTTGGAAATTCTTCTGGGTTGAGGGCATAACCAGATTGACCAAGTTCAATAGCGCCACCTGCATAATTTTCAATAACTTGTGGCTTGATACCTTCAGCGTTAAAATCAGCCGTATCCATGTGTGCGATAAAACCAATTTTTCGTGTTTTTGTTGAATCGTTAGCTGGTAAAGTACCAACAAGATAGCCATTTGTCAAATAGTGTACATCTTGCAAACCAACCGCTTCCATCTCAGGTTTCAAAACATTTAATGCAAAGTCAACTTGAGTCTGAGTTGAAGGTGTTGTAGTACTATCAGGATTACTACGCGTATTCACTTTCACGTAGCTTAAAAAACGATTTAATAAATTTTCGTAAGACATTATTCACCTCTATCTTTTTCATTACCATTATAGCATAAAAAAACAGTCCAGTGGACTGTTTTTTAACGAGTTTTGAAATTAATAAACGAGTTCGTTTTAAAATTTAAGACTTTTATTCTGATACATGATAATAAGCTTTGTTAGCGATATCTCCAGAACTAATATCGGCAGAAGAAATTATACGGTCTTTTGATACCTCAGAACTATCACTTTGTCCGTTCAAATAATCACTAGAAAAGCTAGTATTAGCAGGTACAATGTAAAGTGTCACATTTGTTTTTGACCCTGTTTGAACATCTAAGAGTAAGATTCCATTTTGATCGATATCCAGAAAATCAGCCGTTAAGCCTTCTGTTGCCAATCCTGCATCATTAAACATCAGAGTTTCCCCAGAAGCATTCTGCCACGTTCCAGCCATTGTTGAATAGTCTGCTTTCAAAATAGCACCTGTATTAATTGGAGCTAACGTAACTTCTGTTGATGATGCTTCTTCTGATTCAGATGAAACAGTTGATGATGTGCTTGTCTCACTTGAACTTGTTGATTTTTTGACACTACTACTTACGGTAGTTGACGAAGAACTCTGATTGGTACTATTTTGCGAATGCGTAGAACACGCCGCTAGCAATCCTAAAGACAAAAGTAAGGTTAGGTAACATCTCAATTTCTTTTTCATTGGTAACCTCCTTTACCACGTGAAGCGACCAGTATAATCAATACTTTCATCGAGTGGATGAGATAATTTTGGTGATACACTTGTATACTGCCATGCAGCGCTATTTGAATAATAAGACAATGATTTAGCAGATTCTTGATCCAAATACTGAGTAGAGTACAAATAATGCGCTACCCAAAGATTTGACATGCCAAATTTTGAAGTGTTGAATTTTCCACCTTTAACATCAAGCCAAGATGCCATTGTGTAATAAACGTTATTGTTGTAACCAAGACGATTCATCTCGTCTTTCCAAGCTTGTGTATTAGCATTCAAATCACTTCTAAGCATTGCCTGCTCTTCCATATCATTAACCATAGTTGTCGCACCAGAAAGCCCCATTGACTTAGCAGTATTTACAAAATATTGCGCTTCGGCTTTAGCTTCCGCAGCCGTTTCATAATGTGAATAATGATAAGCTGAAACTTTCAAACCAGCTGCCTGTGCGTTGCTAATTTGAGAACTTGCATATGGATTGGTATAACTTGTTCCTTCTGTCAATTTAACAACCACACCTGTAATTCCTTGACTCTTCAATGATAGGAATTCACTAACTGAAATAACGCCATTATGACTACTGATGTCAATGAAGTATGACGGAGCATACACTGGTTTATCAGCATTCAAAGCATAAGTTCCAAGATTAAAACCAGATGTTGTGTTATCTGTGAAATCTACATAAACATGAACCGTATAGTTACCTTTGATGTAGTTATGATACTTTTCATCTACTGTTAAGCTTGCTGTACCATTAGTAATATCTGATGTTGTGTACCAGTAAAGGTTAGATTGATTACTTTCTGACCAAGCCGCTACACGAATGAATTTCAATTGCTTACTTGTGCTTGTCTCAGAGACTGTAACCGTTAATGTTCCTTTTTGAGCATCATGATTCTGAACCGTTACTGATGGAGCAGTTACGTATTTTTCAGGTGCTAAATCCACACCACTTGTCGCTGATAAGCCTTCAAGAGAATGACTAACTTGACTTTGACCATATACGTGAATGTTATAGTGGCCTGATTCAAAGTTATGTTGTTTTGGCGAGAATGTTAACACATAAGTACCATCTGCTTGTTTAGTAGCCTTATACCATTTGATGTCATCTTGGTCATTCAAACTTGTCCAAACCGGAAGAGTAATCCCTGTCACATAAACAGGAACGTTTGAAACTGTCACTTTAACACTGATATCACTTTCTTTGGTGATGGTTGTCTTAATTTCCGGTTTTGGTACGTTAATACTTGTCGCACTGATGCAAGTCATTTTTCCATTAATCACGGCATAAGTGTGAATGAGATAGGTACCGTAATCACCTGTATAGGCTGCTGTTACTTGGCCATTTGCAGGAACTTTGTACCACTTGAGATCATCTTGGTCATTTTTAGTTGACCAAACCGCATGTAAAACTTGTACAGCTGAGCTAACATCACTTGGCATGCTTATCGCAATACCATTTTGAGTGAGTTTTGCTTCTACATGAACATCACCAAAATTGTAGCCTGCTTCAAAGCGTGTGCCAAGAAGGCCAGTCAAACTATTTGTGACACGACTATTACCATACACGTGAACATTGTATGTACCTGATTCAAAGTTATGAGTTGCTTCGCTAAAGATAACGTAGTAAGAACCATCTGCTGCTTTAGTAGCCTTATACCATTGAATGTCATCTTGACCGTTCGCTTCTGTCCAAGTTGGTACTTGAATACTATCAATATAGACGGGGACGTCAGTGATGGTTACTTTATAAGTTGTCGCACTTTCTTTGGTGATGGTTGCTTTGGCACTTGGTTTTGGAACGTCAATGCTTGTGGCGCTCAAGCATACCATTTGACCTTTAATGACACCATAAGTATGAATAAGGTATGTGCCGTAATCGCCTGTGTATTTGGCTGTCATTTGGCCATTTGCAGGAACTTTGTACCAAACAATATCGTCTTGGTCGTTCTTAGCTGACCAAACCGCGTGATAAACCGTCATGTCTGAGCTAACGTCGCTTGGCATGCTTATCGCAATACCATTTTGAGTGAGTTTTGCTTCTACATGGACATCACCAAACTTATAATCGCCTTGGAAACTTGTTCCAGTCAGACCTGTTAGCGAGTTGGTCACAGCACTTGTTCCGTATACATGAACATTGTACTGGCCGCTTTCCATATTGTGCTCTGCAATGCTGAAAGTTCTAGTAAAAGTACCATCCGCATTTTGGCTTGTACTATACCACTTGATATCATCCTGACCACCCTTTTCAGTCCAAGTTGGTAGTTGAATACTAGTGATATAGGCTTGAAGATCACTCACGGTAACTTTGTAAGTTGTTCCGTCAACTTTAGTAATTGTTACCTTGGCGCTCGGTTTTGGCACATCGATGGAACGACCATTCAAACCTGTCATTTGACCGTTCAGGTTTTGGTAAGTGTGAATGTAGTATTTGCCGTATGAGCCAGTGTATTTGGCAACAGCATGGCCATTGTTATCAGCAGTGTACCAAATCAAGTCATCTTGACCATTAACATCTGACCAAACCGCAAACATGATTTTAGCACCCGCAGGAATGGCTTGGTTGTACTGAATGTCAAAACCTTTATTAGTCAAGCTGACGCTAGTTACTTCTTTCACTGCTACTTTTGATGAATCCAGTTGATTGAGTACTTTTTGACTGACAGCTTGAACATTTGCTGTCGCAACTTTGGTGTCCTTAATAATTGATACCATAGAGTCTTCATCAGCTGATTCATCGTTCTTGTTATCTATGTTTGCTGAAGTATCACTATCAGTATTTCCAGATGTTTCAACACCTTCCTTGTTTTCAGAATTTGAAGGAGTTACCAGACTTGCATTGTTGCTATCATTAGTCTCAGTTTCTTGACTGTCAAGAACTGCTGAATTTTGATTATCAGCATCGGCTATATTTTGAGAATCATCTTGAATCTCAGGTGTTGAGTCAGATGTTTCCTTTTTATCAGAAATTTCAATATCATTAGTTAATTGCTCTGCATTAGCTTGTTCTACCGATGTTTGAACATTCTCAGTTACTGTCGTTGCCGGAGTTGCTGTATTTTCATCAGCAAAAACTTGCCCCGAGCTCAAAAAAGCTCCTATAATAATCGGAGATACTAGGCAGCTGCGAAGGATATTCTTTTTCAAATCAATTCCCCTCTTTCTATCTTTCCTCAAAATCATTGTAACATGATTTTGAAAGCCCTTCAAGCGCATTAGCTTAAGCCACAAAAAATAAGGTAACGGTTTCAAAATCGCTACCTTAAAATAAGAAATTAATCTGGATAAATGTATGAAACATTTCCTCCCCAGAAAGAATCAAGTGGGTTAAACCATCCACGGAAATTACCAATATATTGCTTACCAGCATAGTTTGCTTCTTTAACTTGAATACGAGTATTGCTTGCAACATCTGTCACATAAGCGACGTGCCCATAACCGCCACCATCATTTGGCCAAACTGCAATCGCCCCCACACGTGGCGTTGAGCCAGTCCGAAATCCTTTTGCTCTGGCATTTGTGACCCAGCCGCCAGCATTCCCAAGCCAATTCGGAATCCATGGCGCTAATGATTTCACCGCCCAAGTACACTGACCAACAGGGTAAGTATTCGTTTCATTGATGTAAGTCGTGATACGAGGGGGTGGGGTAGTATTCTGATTTGGAACATTGTCTGCTCTAAAACCTGAAGTTCCTTTCAATCCTTCAAAGTTATTAGCAATCGCATTTTGACCATAGATATGGACACTATAGTCTCCTGATGCATAACCATGATTTGCTAAATTGATTTGCGCCTTATATGTCCCATTATCTACTTTAGTAGTAGTGTACCATTTTATATCATCTTGACCATTTGCGTTAGACCAAGCAGGTACAGCGATAGAAGTAATGTATTCTGGCACATTAGTTACTAATACATCGTAAGTTGTATCGTTAACTTTGTTAATCTGATACGAAACTTCTTGTTTATTAATGACAATATCTTGACCATTAATTCCAATCATTTTCCCACCTTGAGATAAGTAAGTATGAACAAAATATCTTCCATATCCGCTATGATTTTTCAAATCTGCTGATGTAATCCCTGTTCCAGTATCTGGATACCATTTAATATCATCTTGGCCATTCTCTTCTGACCAAACTGCGTAATAGATTGTCCCATTTGTTGGTGCATAAATATCTGTCGACATTCTAATACTACCATCTTTAAGGAAGATATTGGGAGCTTTAGGATTAATTTTCGTATTCTCCAACGCAATTCCTGAACGACTTCCATCAGCGTAAGTTGTATACACATGGGTAATATAATTACCCGCACGATTACCATGATTAGCTAAATTAACCGTTGCCTTTGCCTGATTATTTGAAGCATCAACTGAATACCATTTTAGGTCATCTTGACCATTTTCTTCCGACCAAACAGCAACATCGATATGCGTAATATCCTTGCCGTTTTCTGACTTTTGAGCAGTCACTTCAAATGTTTTACTAGCAAGATCAAACGGTGTTTTAGTTACTAGAGCATCCGATTGTTGATCCGCCATAACCGTTTGAGAAAGACAAGCCATGCCTAGCACAGCAGTTGACAATAGAGCTGATTTGATTTTATTCAAAAAGCTGTTCTCCTTTTTAATATAATGTTTTACACTATATCAATTCGGAAAAAAGCTAAAAACTTTGATAAAAATTTAAAATTATCCTTTTTCTTTAACGATATAAACAGGACGTTTTTTAGTTTCAAGGAAAATCTTAGAAATATATTTTCCAATAATTCCTAGAGCAAGCAGTTGGATACCACCAATGAACAAGATGATACAAACTAGACTAGCCCAACCAGTGACGCTTCCACCAATTGTCAATTTGCGAACGATAATAAACAAAACTCCCAAAATAGAGATTAAAAACGATACCGCACCAGCCCACAAAGAAAGATTCAATGGCATTTCAGAAAAGTTAATAAAACCTTCCATTGAATACTTCAAGAGGCTCCAAAAACTCCAAGAAGTTTCACCAGCGACACGCTCACGATTTTCATAAGCAATGTAAGTTACATCGTAGCCAACCCATGAGAAAATCCCTTTTGAAAAGCGATTGACTTCTCCAAGTTCTAAAATGCTATCAACAACTTGTCTAGTCATCAGACGGAAATCACGCGCACCAGCTACCATTTCAGTATTTGAAACAGCATTTATTATTTTATAAAACATCTTAGAAAAGAAAGAACGAATAACAGGTTCACCTTTACGGTCGGCACGACGTGTTCCAACAACATCATACCCTTCTAAAATCTTCTGATACATATTAATTAGAAGCTCAGGTGGATCTTGTAAGTCCACATCCATAACTGTAATCAAATCACCGTCAGCAGCTTCAAGTCCTGCTAGAAGCCCTGCTTCTTTTCCAAAGTTACGTGAAAAAGATAAGTAATGAACGTTAGGAAAGCGACTTGCAACATCACGCAATACGTTCAATGTCTCATCCTTTGAACCGTCATTAACAAAAATATAATCAAATACCAAATGATTTTTTAACTTTTGCTCGACTTTTTGAGTTTCTTCCAAAAATGGGTAAATTGTTTCTTGCTCATTGTAACAAGGAACAACGATAGATAGTTTTTTCATTGTTTTACCTTCAATCTGAATTAACACCATAATAAGTATAGTATAGCATAGTATACATTTTTTACAAAAATTTCTGAAAACAGAAATAGGAGAAAGTTCGCCTTCCCCCATCTAAAACATCTAATTTTGTTTTCTTAACTTTTGTTTAATGCGATAAAGAGAGTGACTAACCTTACGAGCTCCTCTTTCTAGCTTAGTTGGTTCCGTATTTACAGTAATTAAATCAGAAATATGACGTAATGAACTTTTTGTAGATAAAGGCTTTTGATTTTTGATTTTCTCAATAATCTCTTTGTAGGTTGTTTTAACACTATATAGCTTTTTAGCCTTTTCTTTATCTTGACTAGCTTGCTTATAGATTGTTTCTTGATTATCCAGCATTGATTTAATCATATCAGTCAATTCATCAGTATCACCAAGATGATACATTGAACCAATCTCAAAAATATCATAAGCTGTTTTGTGTCCCAAATTGTCTGATAAAATCGTTGGAAAACCTTTTAAAATAGCCTCAACATAAACCAAACCAAACGTTTCTTGAGATGAGGGAAAAACACAAATATCTTTATCAGTAAGAAACTCCCATGGATTTGATTTAAAACCTAGGAAAGAAATATTACTTATGCCATGATTTTCTATGTATTTCTGACACTTTTTCTTATATTCATCATCCCACGGACCAATAAAAACAAGTTCGAGATTATAGCGCTCTTTTGTTTGCAGACGTTCAAAACTCTTAATGAGTTCAAGTTGATTCTTACGTTCATTAACTCGACCAACTGAAACTATCCTAACCTTATCTCCTTTAGACAGGTCCATATCTGGAATTTGAGTATAAGGAACAAAGGATCCAATTTTCTTATTTTTAAACAACTGTTGAAGACAGTTATTTAAATTTCCTGAAACACTAAAGATTTCCGTTGAATATTCTGAAATGAAGTCACACTTATCAAGATAGTAAGCAAATTCTTTCTCAGGAAATTCATGAATCAGCCAATAATGCGGAATGCCTGCTAGTTTTGCAGCTACTGCTCCTTGAAAAACGTTGACTGTATTTGAAATGACTAATTCAATAGAATATTCTTCAATAATTTCGCCAATTTCTTTAATATTTCGACGATAAGATTCCACACGATGAGCCTTAGAACCTGGTTTTCCACCAGGAGCATCTTCCCACCACCATTTAGCAGCAGGAAGATATATCATCTTGATACCAGCCTCATCATAATGCTTCTGATGTTCGTCTTGTTGCGGTGCTGGAATTTCCTGACAGACACTATAAATATTATATCCTTGAGATACTAAGTATTTCATTAGATAAAAAATAGATATTTCTGCACCATTGTCAAAAGTTGTTGTCGGTGTAACAAATAAAATATTTTTCATATTTTCCCTTTTACTTCTAAAAAATTATTTTTAATCGCTTCAGTAGTTGCATTTGCCATAACCATTTGATAAGCATTTTCGGCTATTTGTTTTCGATAAGACTGATTAACAATTAAATCTTCTAATTTCTTTTTCCATTCAGTATCATAGGCTAATACACCTATAATACCTTCTTCAATCATATCTTTAAATGAGCCAATATTACTTGCAATCGTTGGAACTTTTACAGCTGCTGCTTCTAACCACTTGATTTCTGATTTAGCTTCATTAAATGTTGACTGTACAAGTGGGGCTAAATTAATATCAATAGCAGAAATCAATTTTGGCAATTCTTTCCAATCAACATAAGGATGAGTTACAATTTGATTACCAAAACAAGCAATATCCTCTGGAATATCCAAATGACCTGCTAAATGTAACTCCAAATTAGAGTGTTTTTTCAATAATGAAATGATTGCTGGTTTAATCATCTCAAAATTTTCATTATGAGTTATTGAACCAGAAAAATAAGCCATTTTAACTTTATTGTCATCAGATTCTTGATGTGGTGTCTGTGAGCTAATAGCAACTAATTCTTTTGATAGGACGTTACGATTTAAAATCACAGTTTCTTTATAGTTTTTCAATTCTTGAGCCAATTGATTTGTCGACGTGATAACAGCATCACACTTTTCAAGCATTCTACCATATCCTCGAACACTTTCATCGTAGTTATTTTTATCTACCGTTGACAAAGCTTGTGTATAAGCAAGTTGATCAGTGTATTTTGTATCGAAAACCAAATCATCAATGTCGTAGAAAACTGGAACACCTGTTTTATTTGCTAACTGACAAACTTGGTTTAAAATAGGAAGATCTGGCGCACGATAAATAATAATATGACTAGCACCTTTACAATCTAACAATTGAAGTTTAGAAAGGTTAACGACCTTCACATCATATCCAAGTTTTTCAAGCTGCTCAGCTTTATTTAAGACACGATATCTCGTGCACTGAGGAATGATGTTTTCAACACCATCAATGATTAGAACATATTTTTGTTCTGATTTTTTCTTAAAATCATCAATGATATCTGTGATAATCTCAACAGGATAATCTGTTTTTTCTTCAATATATGAAATAAGTTCAGGAATTTCACTCTGACGTTCCAAACCTTGCCAAATAAATTGATCATCATTATAGTTTGACAAAGCTGAATATTTTATTAATGGAGATCCTTGGTTAAGTACAAGTAAAGGATGAATATACATCGCACTATCAGTTGTATCTCTAATCAAAGCATCATAACGGAAACCTAAATTAGCAAAATGTTTTGTAAAATAAGTCTCATGTCTACCGATAGCTTTTTGACGTGAATCAGTATCTCCAAGTTTTTCCCAATAACGATAGAATGAGTTCTGATGTAATAGGCTACGTTCGATAACTAGAAAATAAGTTTGAATATGTTCTGGAATATCACCAAACGGATTCAATCCAGTAAAATCAGGTTGGATTTCGCCAAGTGAAACGCCCCAAAAATCTAACGATTTTGAATCAACTGATGAAAATACAGTTTCTAAATCTTTAAAAGGACCAATATTAGTATCATTAACCAATAACAACTGATCATATTCTTTTAAACGTTCCTGACCAAGATTTAAAATTCCAGCTCGGAAAGCTGCTACATCATAACCTTTATTCTCTCTTAGAGTAACCTTTCCAATCGCTTCTAGACGTTTAATATCTGGCTGAGACAACTCACCATTAACAACAATATGAACATCATCAACAATTTTAGATAACGCTTCTAGAAAAATGACTTTGTATTCTTGAAGAGCTTCTTTTCCTTCAAAAATATTATAAATCAAAACACGCTTTGCACGTGGAAGATAATTGTTATTACGAAATTTATCTCGAAATACTCGAAGGAAAAGACATCTTAATTTTAAGACAGCTTTCTTACCAAAAAGAGCAATTTTTTTAAGAATTCGTGCTATTTTTCGCAATACTGCTTTCAGTTTAACTAAAAGTTGTGTTTTACTAATAATCCTCATTTTCATTTCCAATCTATTTACTGTTATCTATTTTACACTAAAGCTATTAATTTTTCATTAGTAAATCAATTTTTGAGCTGAAAAAAAGAGCCTCTCAGCTCCTAAATTCTTATTTATTCAAATTCAAAGAAATCGGAATGGTTTAAAATGTATCCTTTTCCTTCTGTTAAATCATACTGAATCATTTTGAAATCATTAGCAATTTGTTTCCCCTCACCATCCAACTTATCTTTATCAACACTAGCTTTATTTAAAACTTTTGTTTTCAATCTGTCTAGGATATTGTAACAAATATTCGTAATCTTTTAAATAGTTTTTAATATCAAAGTTGTTTTTATATAAATGAACAAATGGCAAGATTGAAATATAGGAAATTGCAAAATAAACTTTTAACGCCTCCTGCTTTTCAGATGGAAGTTTATCAATATTGTCAAGGCCAATTGAAATACTCTTCAAAATATCAAGTACATTTTTTTCTTTAACAATGTTAGTTAAACTTCCTGCACGATTTTGACGATACATATATTGAGGCTCATCAAGTGTTTCATATGTATCTACTACTTTTAAAAGATTAGCTTCCCAGATACAATCTTCAGCAACCAATGACGTGTCAAAAGACAATTGATTCTCATCAATACAACTTTTCTTGATACATTTATTCCAATTTGGACCATTAAAAAGACCTATTGTCGCATCCTTTACATAGCTTCCTGAACTCTTACTATAGTGATGTGCTAATTTCTTATCATCATAAAGTTCTGTATAAGGAAAAATGATAATATCTTTTTTATCTATTGCCAAAACTGCTTCAAGTGAAGATAAAAAGCATTTTGATGACCAAAAGTCATCCCCGTCTAAAAAGAGTACATTCACCGATCGCCGCTTGGATTCCTTGGTTCCGAGCGCTTGATGCACCTCCATTTTCTTTGTGAAGGACTTTAACTTTTTCAGATTGTAGGGCAAGGTTATCAATAATTTGAGGCGTTTCATCAGTTGCTCCATCATCCACAACGATAACTTCATAGTTGTCGTAATCTTGTTTTAAAACACTTTCCACATACTCTTCGATATATTGTGCCACATTATATGCCGGTATAATAATTGAAAATTTCATTTTATCTCCTCTTATTATTTTTTGTTTTTACAATAAATCGATGCAAATAGTGGTAACAAGTGGCATTTATCTAAAAGACTAAAAACTAGCACTGCGCAACGATTTGAAAATTTCTCACCTTTCAATCGACGTGACAACGGTGAAATTTTTCTAGATATATTTTGCTCACGTAAAAATGCTTTGATTTTCTTATTATAAGCCAAAAATTGGTGTTTACTAGATGAACGTCCAGAAAATAAGAGATACCAGATATAATATCTATAAATAAAATATGATAAATAATCATCTGGAGATGGATTACTCTCTAGGATTTTCTTCAATAAGACACGAATATCTAATTGATCGTCTAAACCACGTTGAGAAGTGTTTGACACACTATCATCATTAAACATCCATTTATAACCAGAATAGGAAATAATATCAATCTTACTTGCCTTAGATAAAAATTGTAGATTAAAGGCAACGTCTTCTCCTATTCCATAATCAAAGAATTCAATTGCATTATCCAATAAAACTTGTTTTCGATAAAGCTTAGCCCAAGGTGCCATTACAATGTATTTTGCCCAGTCAGTCTGACTTAAAGATTCTTTAAATAAAGTCTTTCCAGAGTAAGTCATTCGAGTATAGCCAGAAAAAACAGCATCTGCTTTTGATTGAGAAATAGCTGAATACAATGTCTCCAAATAATCTGTTTCAACTAGGTCATCATTATCAATAAAGGCGACAAAGTCGCCTTTTGCTTTCTGCATTCCTAGATTTCGTGTTTTTGAGACGCCTTCATTTTCTTTATTGATGAAAATGATATTACTATATTGTTTTGCATAGCGTTCACATATTTCTGCAGACTTATCCTTTGAACCATCATTTAGAAGAATAATTTCATATACATCACCTTTCAAAGTCTGATTTAAAAGAGAATCAAGGCAATCTGATAAATGTTCTTGAGCATTGTAAACAGGAACAATAACACTAATCATTCAATTATACTCCTATACCCAATAATATGCCCATAAAACGGCAATTGATACTGCAACATTGATTAGAATGATAATTGTTGATAGTTTAATAATTGATTTTTGACTGATTTTAAGGCCAAGTTTTGATTGGCAAAGACTAAACAACGGTGCCAAATAAATTAAGAAAGGTGTGAAATAACGGCCTTGTTCACCATGCGCAATTCTGTTTGCACCAACATTATCAGGATTAGATCTCAATGTCCAAGCAAAGTACATTCCAACAACAATAATAAGAACTTGCACTGGGAAAATTAGAGCTGATGAAATGCCTTCTGTTTTAGTGACAGGAAGATATTCACTTAAATAAATTAAAATCAATACAACAATATCAATAAAGACTAACCATAATGGCAATTGAGTCGCTAACCATCCAAATTCACCAAAAATACCAATTGTTAGTAAACCATTTAAATTGACGTTTTCTTGTTGCAAGAAGAAAGTGTTAAACATTACCCAAATAAAGTGTTGAGTTCCACCCCAACCTTTTAAGTAAATATAGAAACCAAAAAGTCCTAAACAAGCAACAACTGCAACAAAATACCATCTGTATTTTTTGAAAAAGTTATATGCAGGATTTAACACTTCTAAAAATCCTTCAAACTCAAAATCAATCATTGCTAAGAATGGCAATAAAAGTAAATTATTTATTTTCGTTGAGTAAAGGAACAAGGTTAGCAATATAAATTGTAGAAACTTCTTATTAGTAAATTTTCTATCTTTAATAAGATTAACAAAGAAAACAAAGAAACAAGCAATCGAAACATAGTTTAAAACATCATAAGATAGAGAGGCTGACTGTTGTAACATCATTGGCAATAATGAAATAAACATCAAAGCTAATTTTCCATATTTTGCTACTTTGATAACAAAATACATACCAATGATATAAACAAGCGCATTAACGATTCGTCCTGCTAACATGATGACACCATATGAAGGATAAATCGCACGTCCAATGAGCATACCAATTGCTTGAGGGAGATGACCCAAACTTTTAATTGAAAGATTCAATCTAAAAGGAGCTGATGAAAAATCTTGTTTTTTAGTGTAAAAACGGTTAAGTTTTTTCTTATTGAGAACAGCTGGTGCTTCTGGTGAACTATTCGTAATTACTTGTTTCTCATGATGAGCAAGCCACTGAAGTGAATCTTCTTTTGCTGCATCATGTGTAACATTCCAAGCTAGGATTGCATGGGTTGTTTCATCTGGAACTTGTGTCACAGGGACCAAAAACATAAACAATGCAATACATGGAACAGCTAGGAATAAAAATAATTTCTCTACTTTCATTTTTTCTCCTTATATGAGTCTTTGGCGCTAAAATAAATAACTAGTGATACTAGTAACCATGTCAACATTGATAATGTGAATGATATTGAAGCACCATAAATGCCATAGTGTTCAACCAATGGATTAGCTGAAAGATACGAAACACAAAAGCCACTAGCAAATGATATCACCAAAAGTTTTTGCTTACGCAAGACAGTCAAAATATTATCGCAAACTGTCGCAAAAGTACTAGCAATTCCGCCAGCCATCAAAATGATAAAAGCAAACAAATACCTATTCAAATTAATCGAATAAACAATATTTAAAATGGGAACCCCAATAACAGATACTACTGCTAAAATTAAGAATGAAATAACGACTAATAATTGCAATAATTTTCGACGGTAATGAACAAATGAGTCATACTCCTTCTTCTCAAGAAAAATGGCCATTTGCGTCATCATTGGTCTAAAGAAAATCATTGTTAAATTCATGGCAAAAACCGGCATAAACAAAATATTAAAATCTGTTTGAACACCTACATCAAGTAGGCCTCGTTCAAATAAATTATCTAGTGCATACTTGGGTTGGTTGTAGATTGAAACCAACATGAAAGCATTAATAAATAGCGGACTGCTTTCAATTAATAAACCTTTGATTTGTTTAAATGAGAAATGGAAGGCTTTGATTTTACTAAAGTATCGACTTAACCAAAAATCAAAACCAAAAACAAAAGCAAATGATAACACATTCATGATAATCAACGATAATAGCAACTCATGTGTAATAATCAATGCGATTGTAAAACCTACAAAGATAAAGCCATTTCTAAAAAAAAGAGATTTCCCAGCAATATCTAGACGCTCGTGCTGTTGAAACATACCTTGAAAAACATCAGATAAAGCATCACTACTTCGATAAAAACAAACCAGTACAACACATAAAGATTTATAAAAATCGTATCCGCGAAGGTCAACATAACCCAATGCAACTACTATCATAACAATGATAGTCAATACACGCGCATAAAAATAATTGTTAAAGGAATACTTTTCTTTAATATCGGTTGCCTGGAAATCACGAACTTGAAAGGTCGCTACAGTAATTAATAGATTACCAACTGCATAAGCAATACTAAAGACATCGGCGTTATAACTATCCAACAAACGAGCAATTGATAACAGCAACAGCGTTGACATCGCCGCAGAAGCTAGACTCCCCAAAATATTCCAAGCAAAAACTTCCTTTTGAGAAGCTTTCTGCCCTATTTTCAATAACTTAATCATCTTTCTTCTCACTTAATGCAATTTGTTGAGCTAGGCTCTTAATTTTTGAACTTTGAATTGAAACAATACGAGTTAGTGAGAAAAGAATCCACAAACTTAAGCAAAATCCAACAAAGAAGACCAGATTAATTGGCGAATAGATTCCAAGGACTTTAGCTAAAATAACTAATAAATTTGGGAACCAAACCGCAATCAATAAAATCACACTTAAAATGTACCATGATAAAGAATAACGAATTGATAGTTTATCCTTTTTAACCAAATGGAACGAATAAGCAACAAAAAGTACAATAACAATCGAAATAAAAAGGCTCGTAGTTTGTGTCATCTTATTTCCCCCTTAATTTTACAAATAAAATAGCTAGCGTTACTTTAATCATATAATAAACTGATTTTGCTGCAGAAATTGATGAAACACCACCCTTTCTTTCATTCATGATGACAGGAATTTCTTTAACAGAATAACCTTTATTTAACAATGAAACGATTGTTTCTGGCTCTGGATAATCATCTGGATAATCATTTGCAAATAATTCAATGATATTTCGATCAATCATTCGAAGACCAGATGTTGCATCAGTGATTTTTTTACCTGTAAGTAACTGAATCAAGCCCATAAAATGACGGATTCCCAAACGACGCATAAATGATGATTGGAACCCTTCTTTTTCAAGGAAACGTGAGCCGATTACCATGTTAACATTGCTTTCGATTAGCTCATCAGCCATCTGTGATAAGAAGGCAGGGTTATGCTGTCCATCACCATCTACTTGAACAGCAAGATCGTAGTCATACTTTTTAGCATACAAGTAACCAGTCTGCACAGCACCACCAATTCCCAAATTGATTGGAAGTGAAACTACATTAAAATGATTTTTTTGACAAATTTCAAGCGTATTATCTATCGAACAATCGTTGATAATGACATAGTCAAAATCTGGTGCATCTTTTTTAATTGCAGCAACCGTACCTTCAATATTACTACTTTCATTGTAGGCTGGAATAATAATTAATTTTTTTAACACGTAGCTGCCTCCTATTGATTTGAATTCTGACTTTTTTGGTAAAACTTAATCAAAAAATTAGCAATCGCTTTCGGCCAAAGTAATTGATACATTTGCAAGTCTTCATTTGTGCGAGTATTATTAGAAATCGTCGCTGTCGTTTCAGATTCTTCATGAATACGGTGGAACATCAAAGGTTCTTTAATGTAAGAAAAGCGCCCTTTATATTGTGCAGAAATAGTATACCAAGCATACCAGTCCAAACTTGTTTTCATTTCTTCATCAAATTTAAAATCAGACAGTTTAGACATATTGTATGAAACACTAGGACAACAAATTGGATTGCCAAATGACAGAACTCGATTACGCCACCATTTTGAACCTGGGCATGCAGATAAAACATTAAGCATCAAACGTTTGATTTTCAGATTCTGATTGCTAGCAATATCTTTTGCACCTTCTGCTGTCATTTTTAATTCATGGTAATCAGTATAAATAATTGTTGAATCCGGGTGTTTTTCAAATGAAATCATTACCTTCTCAGTGAAAGTTTCATCATATAAGTCATCTTGGTGAACAATTGTTGCATATGTTGTCTTGCAATGTGAAAGAGCTTGATTCCAGTCAGCTCCGATTGATTTACGTTCACCAACATATAATGGAAGATGATGTTTCTCTGCTATTGATTTAATGGAATCATTTGGTGTTGAAGTATATAAATAAACATCAGATGATACGGTTTGTTGCTCAACTGAACGAATACACTCTTCTAAATATGAACTTTCCCCATATGCGCAAATGGCAATGGTATGTTTATTTTCACTCATTTATTATGTTTTTCCTTAACTAATTTGATTAAATTTAGACGTTTTAAAAAATAAGTCAGAGTCAATTGGGTTGCTTTTTTAAAGAATCTCATAACTATTTTAGCGCTTACTGGATAGTTAATTTCATCAGGAACATCAAGTTCCGATGCAAAAAGCATATCATTTGCTTTTTTGGCATCAATTAAGGCAGGTAAACTTGCTTTATTTGGTAACAAAACAAAATCATAGCGCTCTTTCCAATTGAAAAATGGAAGAAGTTTCTCAAAATCTGAAAGCGCTAGATTACCTTTGCCATTACATAACTTTTGTAATTCATCTCCCCTAATCCAATAAGCCGCCCAGGATTTTTCTATCATAGGATTTTTCATTTCTGCTTCAGAAAGATTAAATTTATCCAGCATTTCTTTATTGACGGGTAATTGACTATCTTTATATCTTTCATATGAAAGCATATCAGGAATGGCTAAACCAATCTTTTCATCATCAAGAAATGTTTTCTTAATGGCATCCTCTGATGAAAACATCATCTCAAGTAGTTCAAATAGGCTATAGGAGTCAACCAGATGGTTTGAAAAGAAATCTGAAACATGTATATAGGCTATGCAATTACCATCAAACACCTCAAAAGAATCACTAAGAAATTTTTGCCAATCACTAACACTTGCAATATGTGCGTAAGCATAACTAGTGACATCTTCTTGCTGAAACCGTTCTTTTACTTCCTCTAAAAGTTTCTCTGATTCAGCACTAACTAAAGTTATAATGTTTTTACGACTCTTCAAAAAACTAGTTAAAATTTCTACACCATTTCGTGTTGAAAAATGTAGATGCAAAACTGTCTTTGAAATTTGCTTTAGCACATTGTTATCAGACTGCTTCAACTTTTTATAAGGTAATAAGAAAGATGTAGTCGGCGATAATATATTAGATAAATGATTAACAATTAAATCACTTGGATACTCACTCTTTTCTTCAACCGCTTTTAAAACATACGGTGCTAAGTAATCTGCATGGCTAAATGACTTAATTTTGATAAATGGAATTTCATTCTGAATGATTAAATCAGGTCTGAAAATAGAAACATTGCCAAGCTCTGGTTTGTTTGACAAGTCAAGCGCTGAAGCATAACGGAAACCTGCTTCAACTAATTGTTCAGTCAACTTTGCTTCATAAATATCAATAACTTGTTGAACATTTTTGTAAATTTTAACATTTGACCAAAAATCAATAAACGCTTGACTCTCTACAACCTGTTTCTTAAAAGAGAGAAAATTTGATTGAAGATGCTCTGCCACATAACTCCCCCCTTTTAATTTACAAGCTGCATGATTAGTCAAACCCCAAAAATCAATAGTGTTATCTGACTCAAATTGATTTATGATAGTTTTAAAATCCCACAAAGGGCCAAAACAAGTATCATTCATCAAGGTTAATGAATCAAAATTCTTTAAACTATCCAATGAAGCAAAAATACCATCTTTCCATGCTGCAAAATCATAACCTTCATTTTGTCGTTCAAGTAAATCATCAATGAGCATAGCATCTTGCAATTTTTGAACCGCTTTCTTGCTTAACTTACTATTTGAAATGAAATAGATTGATGAAAACAACGGCCTTAGGTGTTCAAGTTGGTAGAAAACATGGGGACTTAGTTCATTAAATTTATTGTAATGAATATAAAGTAAGAGACGTTTCATCGATTTCTCCTAAATAAATTAATTATTTTTGTTGTAATAATCCAACGCTTTGAATGAACAACCTTATTATACTCATCTACCCAATATTCTTTTTCAGCTATTGTATTTTTTAAATTTTCCTCAGCTATTTTTAAATTTGCCCTCCCTTCAAGTAATTCCTCTAAAATAGATTTTGCATTCGTCAATTGAGTTGCTAGTTCCCGTTGACGGAGAGCAATAATCTTTTCATGATCAGTACTTTCAGAAAAAAGATATTTTGATAATTCTTTAAAATTAATACTTGAATAATACTTTTCAAGATAATCTTCCTGTAATTGTTGAAGCTTCTCAAAGCGAGTTGCTAATTCTCCAACAGAGACTGGATGAGAATCTGATCCATCATGTAAGCGATAAACTGTTGTCGCTTCTGGCAAAAACGTTAATTCCGTTTTTATAAATAATTCTAATTGTAGACAAAAAGTATCATCCACAGCATCAATAGGAATACTACTATTGACTTCTAGCATTAATTCTTTATCAACTAACCACGTAGATGACATTGTCATTCCCTTAAATGCGAGCATCTCTTCAAAGCTTGACATTTTACGAATAATGCCATTTTGAATAGCTTCTTTATGGCGAAGCTCTCCTGACTCAGAAATAATGTCAAAATCACTACAAGACCAACTTGATATTTCTGATTTGTCCAAAATCTCAACTTGCTTCTGAAGTTTATATTCATCTGTCCAATAGTCATCGCCATCACAGCGAGCAATATAATCACCTTGAGCTAACTTACAAGCCTCAATCCATGTCTTTGTAATTCCAAGATTTTCTTGATGAAAAACGGCTTTAATTTTTTCTGGAAATTGTTTAGCATAGTGCTCAATAATTTGAGGAGAATGATCACTAGAAGCGTCATCAACTAAAATGATTTCATAGTCAAAATTACATTTCTGGTTTAAGAAACTTTGAATAGCTTCTTCTATCCACGCTTCTTTATTATAATTTGTACAAATAATAGATACTTTCATTCTTTACCTCATTATTGAACCATTATTTTAAAAATCCCATTGACCATTACGTTGAATAAGACCTGTTGCTGAATCAACTTCAGATTCATTATTATAATCAAGATCATCACGTGTTAATAAAATAATTGGTGATTTTTCAGCTGGGACAAAGCCAATCATTTGTCCATCTTTATCTCGAATTGTCACTTCCAATTTCAATTTCAAATCATTCACATTTGGAATGTGACAACTATATTTAACATTTTTTTTACCAGCGCCTGTTGTCATATGTTCTTTCGAATTATCATTATAAATCCAGATATTACGGTCAATATCTGTAAATGATAGAGCCACATATGTATCCATATCTTGAAGCATATTGTAATTGACTTCAAAAGAAATTTCATCTTTTGGTGTTAGGCGTTTTTCAGATAATAAGTTAATAGAAATATCTGAGATTTTATCATCTTCTTTAACTTCTCGTTCTTCTTGAACATTGTCATCATATTCTTTTTCAGTATTATCATAACTGTATTGATTAGCGACATCAAATGGATTACCATACGCTTTAACTAAACCTTTTTCAATTAAAACAGCACGGTTGCAATACTTCTTAACTGCTCCCATATCATGGGTAACAAGAATAGTTGTCTTACCACTTTCTTTACGTTCCATAAAGTAATCGTTACATTTACGTTGGAAAGCTTCATCACCTACGGCAAGAACTTCATCAAGGATAAGAACGTCACCTTGAGCTTTAATCGCAACTGAGAATGCTAGACGAACTTGCATACCACTTGAATAGTTTTTAAGTTTTTGGTTCATAAAATCTTCAAGCTCAGCAAATTCGACAATGTCATCGTACATTGCATCGATTTCTTCGGTTGTGAAGCCAAGCATGGCACCATTCATATAGACATTTTCACGTCCAGTCAATTCAGGATTAAATCCAACACCAAGTTCGATAAATGAAACCATTTTACCATTTACTGTAACTGAACCTTTTTCAGGGACATAAATTTGTGAAATGATTTTCAAAAGTGTTGATTTACCTGAACCATTACGTCCAACAATTCCAAAAAAATCTCCTTTATGAACATCAAATGAAATATCTTTTAAGACATGTTGCTCACGATAACCTTTAATCCCTTTAAAACGATTAACGAGCGCTGTACGCAAACTTTGTGTTGATTCCGTTGGTAATTTAAAATATTTACTTACATGATCTACTTTTACTGCAATTTCTTTATCTGACATTATAAAATCTCCGAAAATTTCTTAGCATGTTTATGGAAAATTGAATATCCAATTGCAAGAATTACAAATGGAATAACGTATGGAACTAGAGCAATGATATTATTATTAATCAGTTCCCAGCCTCGCATATTTCCAGAATAAACAATAAAATGACGCATATCTTGGATAACTTGTGCAATAGGATTTAGCATCATAATTTTACCAATAGTATAGTGGTGACGTTGTAAAATAAATGTCAAAGAATAGATAATCGGTGTACCATACATACCAGCCTGAAGAATTACTTCCCAAATTGGTCCCAAGTCACGATATTTAACAAATAGGGTTGACAAGATAAACGCAACACCAGTAGCTAAAACAAATAATTCAATAAACAAAGGGAAAATTACTAAGAAACCGAAGCTAGGATGGACATCATTTAATAAAGCAAAAATGAACACAACCACCATATTGATAGCATAGTTAATTGCCGCACCAACAACTGATGAAATAACAATAATTTCTTTTGAAAAATTCAATTTACGAAGCAAGTCACCTCGTGACACAATAGAAAGCATCCCCATGTTTGTTGCTTCAGCAAAGAAGTTCCATGTCACCATACCAATCAATAAACCAATTGCGTAGTGAGGTGTTCCATCATCAAAGCGCAAGAAACGAACGAATACCAAATACATAATTGTAAATAGCATCATTGGTTTAAGAATTGACCACAAGTATCCGATTAGACTTCCTTGGTAACGAAGTTTAAAGTCCGTTTTTACCATTTCTTTTAATAAGATTTTATTTTCTTTACTAAAGAACTTCATTTATTTCTCCTATAACCAAATTTGGTAATAATTAGTGTTTTAAAGACAAGCGTGTGGAAGTTTCTGTTCTTACGTAAACCATATTTGTTTAAAGTGTGGATACGCTGAGACAGTGATTTATCCATAATAGTTGTAAAGTTTTCAACTAATTCTCTGTTTTCTGGTGATAAATTTAAGTCTAACAGAAAACGCACTTGTGTTTGACTGGCATCAATTAACCACCAATATTTTTCAACGAGTTTATGTGGTTTTAACCAGTTTTTCATCCGTTTGGACCATGTTCTTGCCCCAAGAACATTAGCGTCATGCTGACGATACAATTCTGTTGGGTAATCGAGGTAAACCAAATGTCCCAAAGCACTAGCAATCAATGCTAAATACCAGTCATGCATTAAGAGATTATCCGTTGTTGTCCAAAGTTCGGCAAGAGCATGATTGATCATTGCTGTTCCACCAGTTACCGTATTTTCGGTTAATTCTTGAACTAGTTTAGTATTGGCATGGTCAGACTGTGTTTTAATCATGCTTTCATGCAAAACATTTAGCTCTCTATCAACGATTTTCAAATCCGTATAAACGAGCAATGGTTTGTCATTGCTATATTTTTCAGCTTCAGCTAAAGTCACCGCTAATTTATCTTCCAACCAGATGTCATCTTGGTCAGCAAAGAAATAATAGTCAGCTTTGCTATGTTTTAAAAGCGTATAAAAGTTTTTAATGACGCCAAAATTTCCACGATTATCAGCATTGATAAAGATAATACGTGAATCCTTTTGAGCATATTGCTGAATAATTTCTGGTGTGCGGTCGCTAGAGCCGTCGTCTCGGATATATAATGTCCAGTCTTTGACTGTTTGTTTTTGAATACTTTCAATCTGCTCAGCCAAAAATTGTTCACCATTGTAGGTGGACATGAGAATATTAATTTTCATTTAAAAACAGTTCCTCATACTCTCCTACTATTTTTTCCCACGTGTAATTTTGTTTAACAATCGCACGAGCACGGTTTCCATATTCTGTAAAATCATAATGACCATCTGCATCATTTATCAAACATGATAAATTACCAGAGGTTTTATTCCAATAAAAGGCACTTGCGTCAGCTACTGATTTATTGAAATCAACATCAAGGACAAGATTAAGCTTAGTATGTCCTAGAGCTTCAAGCAGACCTGGATTTGTTCCTCCAACTTCATGTCCATGAATGTAGGCAAATGCATTTTCTCGGATATAATTTAACAAATCACGGTCATAAACTGTTCCAACAAACTTCACACGTTTATCTCTTTCGAAATTTGTCAACCATTTCAATTTGTCAAAATAAGGGTTGTTCTTATGGTTACAAATGATAATCAAATCACGCTTAGTGTTTGACTTCATAAATTCTCGGATTGCTGTTTCATAGTTATTTTCTGGAACAAATCGTCCAACAATTAAATAATACCCATTTTCCTTTGTTTGCCAGTTTTCAAAGCATTTTCTAACTTTGTAATCATCGGCAGTCAAGCTTGACCTTGTCAAGTCGGTTCCATAAGCAATAAACCGTGTCTTAGCTTCTGGATAAGACTCCTGAATATAAGTTTCAATACCGACATTATCTGAAATCACCAAATCAGCCGTTTTAGCCATTGATTTTTCAGCATATTTTAAATAAGCTTGAACAGGTTTTGACCATTTAGAACGTTTCCATTCCAAACCATCGGGATTGACAAAAACTTTACCACCGACAGCGTGAATTTTCTTAGCCAAAGGCACGATAAAAGCACCAATCGTATTACCCAAAATATAAAAAATAGGGTGTTCAATGCGCTCTTTTTTTACCATTTGAAGTCCATAATTAATAGCCATCATATCATAAGCGATGACCCGAGCAGGACCAATCTTAGGTGCCTTGATGGTAAAACAATCCGCGCCTTCATAGCTAAAGTGCGTTTGATGCTTATCGTCACTCAAACAAGCCACATGATAAACAATGTCTGCGCTCTGCTTATTTTTTACCAACTCCTCAACAAAAGTCTCGAAACCACCGTATTTTGCTGGTAATCCACGACTTCCGATGATGAACACATGTTGCATGGCACACTTCTCCATTCTAAAATACAATCGTTTTTATTATACCATAATTTACATAAGCTGGCGAAAGAAAAAAGGAAAGTCTAAGCGACAGAATGTGATTAATTGTACAATTTTAAATACTACTAAAATACCTGCACCAACCACAATCAAAAATGAGGTTAGAAAATCTCCTAACCCCATATGTTTTGAAACTGCGACAGACAGTTATTATTTTTTAACGTCTTGTTTGTAAAATTCTTGCAAAGCTTCTTGCCATGTTGGAATAACAAAACCAGTTGCTTTAGCTTTAGCAAGGCTCATTGTTGAGTTAAGTGGACGTTTTGCTTTCGCTGGGAATTGACTTGAATCAACTGGTTTCACTACAACATCGGTATCTTTCAAGATTTCTACTGCGAAATCATACCAAGTTGTGTCTTCAGTGGCATCATTTGACAAGTGATAATAACCAAATTCTTTTTGACTTTCTGTCAAATAAGTCATAAATTCAACCAAAGTACGAGTCCATGTTGGACGACCATGTTGGTCATTGACAACAGTTAATGTGTCATGTGTTTTGGCAAGGTTTTGCATTGTGAAAACAAAGTTTTTACCATAATTACCAAATACCCAAGCTGTACGGATGATGTAGAATTTATCAGTGTATTTTTCAACGGCTTCTTCACCAAGACGTTTTGTACGTCCGTATTCTGTTTGAGGGTCTGGTGTATCATCAACTTCCCATTCTTGACCAACTGGTTTCTTTCCGTCAAAAACGTAGTCAGTTGAAATGTAAACAAGAGTTGCACCATATTTAGCAGCTGCTTTGGCAACAATTTCTGTACCTGTTACGTTGATAGCATAGTCAAGTTCTTTACCTTCATCTTCAGCAGCATCAACAGCTGTATAAGCCGCACAATGGTAAACAAGTGTTGGTTTTACTTGCGCAAATACTTCATCAACTTTTTCAGCGTTTGTGATGTCCATTTCCGCAACATCAACCGCCACGTACTCTTCACCACGTTCATCTAATAAATAGCGTAATTCTGTTCCTAATTGCCCATTGGCACCTGTAACTAAAATCATGTTAGAACTCCTTTAAATTCATTCCCTACTATTTTACACTATTTTTTCAGAAAAAGCACTATCCAGAAACACCCCCTTGTTTGACAAACTTAGCACCTTAATAAAAAGTTTCACTCACCATTCTCTCGATATTTCTCAGTTTCGGCTTGATTTGCCCAGACGAAGTGATTGGGTTTAATTTCAACCATTTGTAGTTTGTCGGTTGTGTAATCGTGTTGCTCCGGGTCGTAGATAATTAATTCTTTTTGGCGCCCCAAAATAGGATCTGGAATTGGAATCGCTGATAAAAGTGATTGAGTATAAGGGTGGATAAAATGCTTGAACAGCTCCTCAGTTTCTACCACTTCAACAATCACTCCTTGGTGAATAACCGCAATACGATCAGAAACAAAGCGAACAACTGATAAATCATGAGCGATAAATAGATAAGTTAAACCACCTTCTTGTTGAATTTGTTTTAAAAGATTGAGAACCTGCGCCCTGACTGAAACATCAAGAGCCTAAATCGGTTCATCTGCAATGATAAATCCAGGATTCATAACAAGTGTTCTAGCAATTCCGATACGCTGACGTTAACCACTTGAAAACTCGTGTGGATAGCGCGTTAAATGTTCTGATAATAAACCAACTTTTTCAATAATCTCTTTTACTTTCTTTTGGCGCTCTTCTTCATCCTTAAACAGTTTAAAATTATACAACCTATAATAAAAACAGCATCATTACCATGAATAGCCGAATCACCGATAAGTTATTTCATGAATAAAAGTATATATATATATAT
>ERZ1034847.102-NODE-102-length-49068-cov-8.154959_pt1 | contig 49068 bp, 72 predicted proteins | sample MGYA00520633_ERZ1034847 | MGnify/ENA primary metagenome ERZ1034847 (study PRJEB33766, sample SAMN09781732) | gut metagenome | biome: gut microbiome | host: Homo sapiens | place: Madagascar | study: EMG produced TPA metagenomics assembly of the PRJNA485056 data set... | reverse complement strand
AATTTAATACTTAGTTATCAAGAGATAGCCGTTCCTAAACTTTGACGAGAGCAGGACGGCTATTTCTTATGTCTTCGTTGGGTATCTATGTAAGTCAGTATCGCCACCAACATGATGACGAAAGTAAATAAGTCATTCCATGAAACCATAATAATCATCCTTTCCGTGAGACTCGGATCAGATGAGAGCACGTCCTCCAGCTGCCTGGGTAAGTGTATTATATTGTCAAGGTACCCGCTCTGGCGTTGGTAGAGCCGGAAACTTTACATTAATTTGATTAGTGAAAAAGTATAGTAAATTGCGATCGCAATGTTTGATACTCCCGCAAAAAATAACATTATTAAAAGTAAAATTGAATCAAAAAATATCCAAGATATTATGGAAAGAAACAAAATTATGATTCCAACCAATATGTTACTTAAATAAATTCGCTCGTGTTTAGAGTCCTTAAATCGCTGCTTTACGAGGTCATTTTTTGGCACTGCTAAGTAAATGGTAAGTATGGTTATAAGAACACCGATTAATGACGTATTGATGGACACTAACGAGGTGATTTTGTCCGAACAAATATCTGTAAAGGTGTGCTTTAAGTTGACAATATAAGCTATAAGAGAGAATATAGCAGGGAAAATAATACATGAATGATATTTGATAAAACCTCTTACATTTCGCACTTTATAACCTCCTCTTACTTCTATTGTTCTATTGATAATGAATCAGATAAATTTTTCTTTATTATATCATAATTAGATATGGAATTCTCTGATAAATCAAAATTGGTACAATGAGTAAAAAGTGTTCCTATAAAATCTAAAGTTTCTTCAAAACCAGAATCATTCTGACCAATCAGTTTCAAACTTTTAAAAGCGTCCTTGTCATTATTATAACGATCGCATATATTGTCTATTACACTATTTGAGTTGGACGGTGATAATTTTATATCAATTGAAAAAGAATCGTATTTAATTCCGCCTAATTCATCTGCAAGTGAATCTATATTATATTTTGACATAGAATTTGGGGCAAATGATACAGATAACTTTTGGTTTTTGCGTATCTTTTTAGCGGTTTTCTTAATATCCTTTATTCGTTCTGGAGCAATAAAAAACTCTAGTGTATTGTGGGATAATTGCCAAATTCCAGCTGACAATATTTGACCGAGTTTCGTGATACTTTTATGCTGAATAGCTGCCATTCTATTTTTCGAGCAATCAATAAAGAAAAAGGTATAAACTTCTAACTGTGTATCTGGAGAAACGGAAGAATAGGGTTCCGTTTCATTGGTGTGTTTATTTCGAGTTTGAAGAAAGCTCCCAACACGTAATTCATTTTCTTTTGCGCATTTACCAAAAATATAATTATCTTCGATTTCTAGGATATCGATGGTGTAAACTTCTTTGTCATAATTTATATTGTGACTTGATCCGGTTTTAAAAACAGTTTTAAGTAAATCAAAAGTAGATTTTTGAGTAATGCCATTGTTTGAAAGGCATGGTTGCGGCTTAAATTGATAAAATTTAATGATTTTTGTAATACTACCCATATGTACCTCCAACAAAACAAACATCAGTTCTGTAAAAGATGTTTTTTTTATTAGATTAGAATATAAAAGATATTATCATTTCAATATCAGATTGATGATCTGATAACAGTATCAAGATATATTCTATTTAGATGAGGTTTTGATAATTCCTAAAGTTTTTAAATCCTCAACATTGTATAAAAATTTTTCTCCGTCCCATTTGTAATGCAATTCTGTTCCATAAATTACATCTATTTGTGGAGATGAAGGAATATCTTTTAAGTAATAAGATGGTACCATTCCGGTCAAACTATCAGATGAATCTCCAGAAATATAAATCATATCACTTTTATCAGTGGAAAAGTCTACATTATAATATTTTGAGAGATCTTTCTCACTCATCCACAGAGAAGATACAGTAATTTTGCAATCGATTTTGCAAATATACCCGTTTTCTTTAAAACTACCTGTAATTGTAGCTTTGCCCGGGGAAATCGCTGTAACAACTCCCTTTTTTGAAACTGTAGCAATTGACGAATTGGAAGATTTCCAAGTTATTTTCTTGTTTGTTCCAGCAATTTTTAATTGGACAGTTTCTCCCGAGGACAGTGTTTTCTTGTCATAATTGATTACTGCTATAGGCTCATCATAAAGTGAATCGTTTTTACTATTAGAATTTATATCTTTATCGTATATTATTTCTTCTCCATATATTACATCAACTTCCGTTTTGTATTTTTTCTTTCCAATGGTTGCTGTAATAACTACATTTCCACCCTTTTTTCCAGTTACTACACCTTTACTATTAACAGATGCTATTTTCGGATTGGAAGATTTCCATTTTACTTTTGAACTGTTTTTATAACCAATGACATATAAAGGTAGGTTTTCTCCACGCTGGATTTCATAGTAGACATCAGCATTGATTACATAATGTTTTTGAGCAGCAGAAGCTGTTGAAGGTTGAATTGAGTACATTATAAGGACAAGTGCAATTAAAAGAATTTTAAACTTTTTCATAATATAAGCCCCTTTCTAATTATTATTTATATAATTCAAGCACACCAAGTGGCTCAAAATATATCAAATAGTTGTTCTGTTTAGTATATAAACCATATTTTTCATGAAAATAGTCCAAGCATTCTTGCAAAAATTCTTCTGTTATGTTCAGATGTTCCGCAATCTCAAACTTATTCCGGCATCCGAATTTGTATGAATCAATCAGATCATCGAGTGAGAGCAGCTTGTGGTACGCCCAGATCCGGGCGCGTCGTTCCTGCTTCCGGTTGGATACGTCCGTTTGATCCATAATATCTCCGACAGTTGTGTAGTGGTGTCCGAGTTCTTCCGCAAGTACACACGCTTTTTCTGTTGTAGTCAATTTGCGGTCGATGGCGATCCTGCGTCCTTTGATTCTCCCTTTGCTTACAGGGAGATTTTTTTCTTTCGTAACGAGTTTATTATTGTCTGCTTCAAGCAGTAATTCTTCATATGTCAAATTTATCACCCGTTCTCATAATATCATATGTAGTGTCCGATAAGTGGGACATTGCTATGGTGTGTTTTCAAAGTTTTCATCATCCATAATATTCTCTTCAATTTCTTTTAAGTCGTCTGGAGCAGCGTCATAATTATCTGCATGAGCGGCATTGACTTCATAATCAGAAGATTCATTAACCGCAATAGAAACAATGTTATCCGCTTTCTTCTTTTCTGCAACAGAGCGTTCATATTCCTTTTCCAGTGTGAAGTCTACCATTTCTTTGCCGTGTTCATCGAGGTCACGGTATTTTTTTATGTGCTCATATTCAGATAAGTTTATGTCGTTGTTTTTTGGAGGGATGCGCATACAATCTTGAAATAGGTAATTTGCATCTACGCCAAGAGTTTCCATTAACTTATAAATGATTTGTTCTTTAGGGTGACTGGTTTCTTTTTCATAATTGGTAATTGCAGAGCCTGTTACGCCGACTTTCTGCCCTAATTCTGTTTGTGTCAATCCTAATCGTTCTCTAGCTTCTTTTATTCTATATCCAATACCCATATAGTTGACCTCCTTGTAAATCCACTATACATCAGAAATATTCAAATATCAATATAAAAACTCAAGAAAATTTAGAAAAAACATATTGACAACTAAATAAACTTGAGGAAACGGGGTGAAAACTTGAATTCTATTGTAGCACCAAATGTAAAAGGAATTATTAAGGACAGGTGCTTAAAGCAAAGCGCAGTTGCAAAGAAAGCCGGATATTCAGACCAACAGTTCAGTGCAATGATGAATGGGCGAAAGATTATCAAGGATATTGATATTTTAAGAATTGCTACGGCTTTAAGCGTTGATGCGAATGAACTGTTTAAGAAAGGAGATGATTGAGTGCATCAGGAAGAAAAGATGCTTTCTCCACACAAGATAAATATCTTTGGGAGAAAGCGGTACTCTACACAGACGGAAGCGGATGATTACATAGATTACAACTTAGATGATCTTTGGAATTCAATCGGAAAATTGTGGATAGTTACTGCGTTGATAGGAATCATTGCATGTTATTCAAAAAAGAAATGATCTCGTTCAGACATTCTTTTAGAAAGACACCTAATCCCAAATCATTAAGATTTTTTACAGTGCTGGTAATGGAACTGAGGATCTTTGCAACATCGCCAACTGTTTTTAAGGTAAGTGAAAAGTTGTTGCTATTTTCGGGAGATTGTTTTTTTAATTCTGCACATAATTCGTACAATTTGTTTTGAACATCAGCAGGAAGCTCAATAGTTGAGTTTTCGGTTTTGGCAATCAATTCATATTTATCAAGAGATAAATCTTGATGTGTAAAAGAGGATAACTGTTCATGTGTAAAATTTTTTAGTTCAGAATATTTCATAAAAATTCTCCTTTGTAATATATGAATATAAAAATATTAACATTTAGACAGGAAAATCGCAATATATGAAATATTTTATGGCGGATTGAGAAAGGAGAGTGAGAACGTGTGGATTTCAAAGAAAAAATGGAAATCACTTGAAGAAAGAACCGCTGACCTTGAAGTACGAGTTCAAAGTCAGCAGAAATGTATTATACATCCTTCAATAATTGCTGACTGTTTGAGTCAGAGGGTTCAAGAACGCATGTCAGCAACAAGACGAATGCATATGAAGGAGACATACACAGACGAACAGAAATCGCCATCAACGAATGAGATCCAGTTAGCTATGGATTGCGCAACACAGCACATTAGAGAGTTTTTGGCACAATCGACAAACGGAGAGATCGCGGATCTGGGAAAAGTGTGCGGGAGTAACTGTGAGATATGGGAAGCAGGAAGATGTAAAGATTTTGACTGGCTCAAAAACCTTGATCCGATCATAAGCCAGTCAAGCGTAAAAATATCGGTGTGCAATGCAGGGGACACTAATCGTGGATAGCAACAGGAAGACTGTTATACGCGGAACATCCACCATATTGATCTTTTAAATCAGGTGGACATTCATCACACATGGGACATTCATACGACATTTTCTTGTAGTTTTTCTGTAGAGTTCCCATAACAGGTACATAACAATAGTCGACCGATATCTGTTGGGATCGTTTGGTATAAGGACAATTTACATCAATTATTTTGATCATCCGGAATATCTCCTTTCATAATACTCGGACGCGGCAACGTCCTGTAAGGAGATTATATCACAAATGGAAGATTCAGAAAATTAAGAACCGCGTACAGGCACAGTTAATAACCTATTAACAGGAGGTGGGCTTATGGCAAGATATCCAAAGAAAGCTACATACAGAACCTTTGTGATCGATTCTAAAACCGGTGAATGGAAACAAATTGATCCCAAGGATATACCTCAGAACAAAATTGATGAGTTGTGTGACAAGTTTGCGCTTGGCGCAGGTTATAAGCGCGTAGAGTAGCCACTGCGGTGGCTGTGCGGACAAGCTATAAAGGAGAAAACATGAAACAAAGAGCTTTTGAAATAGGAGTCGCAATTATGATGTTTGGTGCAACTGCGATGGACTCGGAAGGAATCGGATGGATTATTGCGGCAGGTATGGTAATTGCTGGCGCGGTGATCGCACATGTGGCATACATACTCGAGAGAGTGGAAAGAGAGCGGAAGGAAACCGAGCGTCGCATACAGCAGCTACGGAAAGTCAGTTGAAAGGAGAAAAATGCACATCAGTGAAATAAAGCGTATGTATCTGCAATATCCGAATAAAGCTTCGAATCTCACGTACCCGCGAAAGGAAAAGAAAAATGATGGGGATTTCAAGGAAATGTTGGATGTGGAAATAAAAAAGATGGAGTCAGCCGACCAAAGCAATGATTCCATCTAATTGGGGGTTGTTTCGCTCGGGAAACAAAAGAAAAATAAGCATTAAAAATGCTATGCCTTTATTTTACAAGAAATATATTTAATGTGCAAGTGGAAAATATGAATTTACGTCAAATCGAATCGCTTGTAAGTGCGTATTTGCACTGCAAGGACGCAGAAAAGATTCTGAACAATGCAGGATCATTTATTTACACCGAAGCAGCGTGTCCACTTATGGACGAACCGATGGAGCAGATCTATGCGGTGCTGATAGACGGGCAGGATGATGAGACAGCGGACTGGATCTATGACCTGCTGCAAAAAGGTGAAGCAAAGGCAATTTATGATCTGCTGCAGGAAGGAGCCGACAATGGAAACGATCCCGGATAATTATGATTTCTTCCGGATGCATGAGGATGAGCAGGACAAATGGCTGGAACAACGGCCGGTGTGTGTCTGCTGCGGGGATCATATTCAGGATGATTATTGTTATGACGTTGGCGGAGAAATCTACTGTGAAGATTGTATGGTTTCATGCTTCCGGAAGGTGGTGTGATGTATTACAGACCCTGCCCCTATTGTGGGGCACATCTTGATCCGGGTGAACCATGTGATTGCCTGGAAAAGAAAAAGGAGAACAATAAAAATATCCTTGCAGCATATAGAAGTGGCAGGGATGGACAGATGGAAATGAAGTTGGAGGATATGATGTATGGCACTTAAATCGTGGGAAGAAATGCGTAAAATTGACGTAACTCCATATTGCCAGGAACGGGATGGAATGACGTATCTCAATTGGGCGAAATGTATTGATCTGCTGCATGAGAATGGTGCAAAGAAAGTTTACTGGGTGCCGATTCCGGATGAGGGAACGGGAAGCTCTTTGCGCATGGTTTCAAAAGATTTCACAGATAGTAAAGGAAATACAAACCGATGCTATGAGACACGGATACATGTCGTTATTGATGAAAATGAGTATGAAATGCAGTCACCGGTGATGAATGGCTCCAATCCAGTCAAGGATAATTCCATGAGCCAGCAGAGGGTATGGAACAGTATGTGTCGGTCCTTTGTAAAGTGTGTGGCAATTCATACGGGGCTTGGATTTAACCTGTGGCTCAAAGAAGAAATGCAGCCGTTTAACAACATCATTCCTCGGAATGAGGAGAAACCGAGCCCGGCAAATATTAAGATACTGAAAGACCTGTGCATCAAACATAAGGTGAATCTTGAATACTGGATCACGAGCAACGGAAAGACTTGGGACAGTTTATCAGCAGAAGATGTTGGTACAATGCTGAACAGTCTGAAATCGAAGTATGGTGATGACTGATGTATACGATGGTAGATGTGAAGCAGTACCGGGAAAACAGTGATGGAACAGATCTTGTTGTTTCCGTTCCGGGAATGAAACTTGGTGGTCTGCTCCAGAGAAAGAAGATCAAGAATGCAGAGATCCGCTTTGATGATGGGCGGCATATCTCTGCGGAGCAGAGAAAGAAAGCATATGCAACGATCCGGGATATTGCAGACTGGACAGGCTATCCACCAGAAGAAATGAAGGAACGGATGAAGTATGAGCATATGATCCGTACAGGAGATCCTTATTTCAGCCTTTCTAACTGTTCGATGGATACCGCGCGGGAGTTTATCAATACAATTCTTGAATTTGCCCTGGAGTGGGGAATACCGCTTTCAGACAATGCGATTGACCGGACGGATGATATCGGGCGGTATCTGTATTACTGCCTAATGCATAAAAAGTGTGCCATCTGCGGCAAGGATGGGGAAATCCATCATGAAGATGCAATCGGTATGGGAAATAACCGCCGGAAGGTGGATGATTCGGGTTATAAGAAGATCTGCCTGTGCAGGGAGCACCATACGATTGCTCACCAGATGGGAGTGATCCGGTTCCGGCAGATGTATAAGGTGTATGGAATAGTAGTCAAAGATTTACAGGAAGGAGAAGAGAGTGAATCAGTTGGAAATTTTTAGAAATAGAGAATTCGGAGAGATCCGGACAGTAACGGTGGATGGAGAGCCGTGGTTTGTTGCGAAAGATATTGCGGAAATTCTGCAATATACAAATACACCAAAAGCCATCAGGGATCATGTTGATGAAGAGGATAAGCTGACCGAACGAATCGTTCTGTCAGGTCAAAACAGGGAAGCCATCTGCATTAACGAATCAGGGCTTTACAGTTTGATCCTTTCGAGCAAAATGTCCGGAGCAAAGCGTTTCAAACGTTGGGTAACATCGGAAGTGCTGCCACAGATCAGAAAGACCGGTACTTATCAGAAACCAATGACTCCGCAGGAAATGATGCGGGTGCAGCTTGGAATGATTGATGGTCATGAGGAACGGATCGCACATCTTGAAAACACTATGACCATTGATTACAGGCAACAGCAGGAACTGAAAAAAGCAGTGAATAAGAGGGTAATGGATGTGCTTGGCGGCAAGCGGGCACCTGCCTATAAAGAAATTAGTAAGAAGGTATTTTCGGAATGTAACCATGACATTCAAGACTATTTTGACGTAAATTCAAGGAACAATGTGCCGGTATCGCGCTTCCGGGAGGCATTGCAGTATGCTGAGAGCTGGAATCCGAGCAATAACACGATGATCGAGATACGGCAGTGTAATGCCGGGATAGGTGGTGCGGATGGAGTATAAATTTACAATCCCGCTACGTCCCATCACTAAGAAGAACAGCCAGCGGATCATAAAGGATGGATCTGGGAGATCCCGGATCATTCCGTCAGCAGCCTATAAGAAGTATGAAAAGCAGTGTAAAGCTTATATGCCGCGTATAGAGAACATTAAATATCCGGTAAATGTAAAAGCAGTGTATTATATGCCGAACCGCCGCCGGGTGGATCTTACAAATCTGCATGAGGCTTTGCATGACATTCTGGTCGATCATGAAGTGCTGGCAGATGATGATTACAAGACCATTGCCTCCACGGATGGGAGTTATGTGGATGTAGATAAATGGGGGCCACGAACTGAAGTCACAATCACAGAACTGGAAACGGGGTGATGTGGTGGCAGAAAAGAACAGCTTCGTCATGTACACAGAGTATTTAAAGCATATCCAGAAGATGGACATGGAGCAGCGGGGGAAGCTGTTCACTGCCATCCTCTGTTATGCGGCAGGCGAGGAAATACCGGAACTGGACGCTGCGGCAGATATGGCATTCAGCTTCATCCAAGATCGAATGGATCGGGATAATGCGGCATACATGGAGAAATGTGAGAAGCGCAGGGAAGCCGGTAAGCTTGGCGGCAGACCGAAAGCAAATGGTTTTTCTGAAAAGCAAACAAAAGCAAAAAAAGCAAATGGTTTTTCTGAAAAGCAAAATAACCCTGATAATGAACCTGATACTGATAATGATACTGATAAAAAAATAAATACTTTGGCTGATGCCAAAGCAATGTTTGAACGTTTGTGGAAACTGTATCCGAACAAAAAAGGCAAAGGACAGGTATCGGATACCCAAAAGAAGCGGCTACTCGCAATCGGGGAAGATAGGCTTGTTAAAGCGATTGATCGCTACAGTCTTGAATTGCAGAAGGACGCCGACTGGAGGAAAGCACAGTACGGGAGCACATTTTTTAACAGTGGCTATGTGGATTATCTGGATGAAAACTATGTACCGGGGAAGGAACAGAAGCCTGCGGGTGCAAAAAATCAATTCAACGCTTTCGAGCAGCGTGAATGTGATTATGCGGATTTGGAAAGAACATTGCTCAACACACCGGTCCGGTAGGTTGAAACACCAGCGAAAGCAAAAGAAACTCTTGCAAGTGCGGAATTATAGTTATCACAAGCCATGATCTTAACTTGCCAACATCGGGGCGGCAATCGCCCCACCATCCAGAGAGGTGAGAGAAATACATAGAACCAGCAAAGAAAAGTGCCTTTTGCGCGAAAACATAAAACTGATCGGGCAAATCCAGGGCTATGAGGATTCTAAGCCGGAGCACCGGGACCCGAAAGCGTACAAGAAATTTAAGGCAGAGCCTACTTACTATGGCAGTGGACGGATCTGTGATTATGGCAGCAAGGACAAACCTTGTGATCCGGGATGCAGATTCTGGAATACCTGCATAAAAGGGCGGCACAGAGAGGAGAAGTAATGCACGGAGTAACACAGAGGGAGCAACTGATACCGATGAGCGTATACAGAAAGGAACTTGCAAAGGCACGCCTTGGGGATAATGTTGCGAATCACATGGGATATATATTTACAGCGATCTTGTATGATAAGTTTGATATGACATTTAAGCAAGTTACGAACTTTTACAGTAAGACAGTTGAGCGTCGGATGGCATGGCAGGACGATGATAACGAAGAAGTCACAAACGAAAGCATGATGCAGTATTGCGCGAAAAAGAAAATTGATGTGGTCGGCTGGGTAAAGTCGATACCAATGTCGCAGAAGCTGTACATGGCAGATATCCAGAAAGGGCACGCAGTGCTTGGAGCAGACCGCAATATCGAAAGTGCACTGGCATCGACAATGTACCTGACGATTCCCACGCTGAAAGAGTCGTATCGGTTCTCGAATGCTAAGATCAAGGAGTTTATGAAGTGGGTTGCCTATTACATTGATTCCTACTGGCGAAAACAGCCGAAGAGCAAAGAGCACTATCTGTCAGATGCGATTATCCGGCAGACATTTATCGAGGATGAGCATTGGGACATTGTTACAGGAAAGGCGGTAAAAGGACGCGATAGATATGTAGAAAAAGCAATATATTTTTTAATTTGTTGTACTTTTGTATATCATAAATAAACCAGTTATCATTTAATCTATATGAGTAAACTATAAAATAGACGTATTTTCAAGGAGAAAAATAGAATGAACGATTTAATGATTTTTGAAGGAAACGAAGTTGAAGTATTTGAATTTGATGGACAGGTGTTATTCAATCCGTATCATGTAGGCGCTTGTTTGGAAATTGGAGAAAATGGAGTGAAAGCTGCTGTTTCTAAGATGAATGATAAACAGGTAGTTAAGCTGACAAATTCTAAAGTTGCTAAATACAACTTTAGAAAATTGCATAATACTGGGGAAAACTTTATCACAGAAAGTGGTGTCTATAAGTTAGTATTCAAGAGTCACAAGCCAAATGCTGAAAAATTTACAGATTGGGTTGCCGATGAAGTACTTCCTGCATTACGTCAGACAGGACATTATGAGATGAAGAAACAGCGAACAACCAAGAACGTGCATACGGAGAGTTTATCAGCAGTAAATAATGCAGTTAAGATACTTACACCTATGCTCGCGGCGGCTGGATGTGATAGTAAAATACAGCTTCTTACAGCGAAATCGCTCTACGAAAAGGCAGATGTGACACTTCCAATTATGATCGAAGCAGATCGGCAATATTTTGACACGGTACATATTGCTCGAAACGTTGGAATTTATTATCAGAGTTCAGGAAAGCCGGCAGACAAAGCGGTAAATGAGATTATTCGTCGATTGGATATTCCTGAGAATATGTATACAGATACATGGGAGAGTAAAGGAAAATGGCAAGGAACAGTCAGAAAGTATGTTCCAGAGGTTATAGATATGGTTCGTTCTTGGTATGTAGAGCATGGGTATCCTAGAGATATCGAGTATATGCAAACTGATGGACAGATGAAATCATATCATGTAATTTGGCGTAAAGGTGGCATGGCTGTATAAAAATAGTTGATAAACATTAGGCAAACCGAAAATTTGGGTTTGCCTAATTGTGTCGGGAAATATGAACATTGACAATTGAATATTGACGATGGGTTTGTTAATATATCTATATTATTAAGAATTTGGAGAAGAAAATATGTTTGCAATGTTTTTAATGTTAGTTGCTATTGCGGTAGTTGTTGCAGTGTTGTTTTATATTTATTTTAAGTGTATAAAATTGAAAGATTCTATGGCAAGAAAAATTGAAATATGTGGATACTGCATATTGTTGATTCTGATCATATGGGAGTTTGGAATCAAGAACATAGAGATGAACGAATTTTATAATTTGGATTTTGGAGTGATTAAGGAAAAAATTGATTATGTTTTTTATGGAATTCAAAGTTTGAGTTCTGGATCTTCAGTAGATAGTTTGTATGCACAATATGGAACAATAGAAGAGGGCAGCGATTACGTTAATATGCAAATGCATTTTGTGGATGTCGCAGAATTGATAATGCAGGTTTTGAGCACATTGTTTATTGCAATAGGGCGATTTCAAGAACTGCGAAAAAAGAAAAAATAGGACAATGCCAACCGTCAAATATGATGGTTGGTATTTTTTTGCCTAAAAATTGAAAGGGGGAATGCATGTGAACGAAAAGGAAGTATTCGAGATCTGCAACCAGGTAGACAGCTTCATAGCGGAATATCTGACAGAATCCATCGTGAGCGGGACAAGCTATGATATGTTGGAAGCACACCACGGTATTCTCCCGATCAGCAGGAATTGCTTCTACCGGAGACGGCGGATTGTGCAGAAGATCATGAAGCAGAGGATGGGAAGGATTGAGGAGGAGCAGGATGGTCAGTTGAGAATGGTGTGGTAATATTGGTGGAAGGGCTACTTATTCGCCTTTCGATCATCCATATAAAGCGTAGTTGTTCCGTATGGCTCTCTATATAAAGTTTTATCTATGCGACGTACATAATTTTCATGCCCATCATTACGGATTTGAAATTGATAGGAGATAGTTGAATTATTATTGTTAAAGGACAAGTCTCCTTTTTTCCATTCTCCGTTTTGATCAAAGTAAAGTGTGTAAAGAAACATATACCCATGATTGTCAAAATTATGTAACCATAGATAAAATGGATATTTGCATTTACGCATGGTTGAAGTATATGGGGTAAGCCGAAGGTGAGATGTTGGCAGTTTACCTTCATATATGGTGTCTGTTCGGAGTGTGTTGGGTAAAATCGAATCTCTGTAATATTTCTGAAATGGTTTGATAAGATTATTGGCTGCATGGAGATAGGTGTATGCAAGGTCTAAATTGTGATCGGACAGGGCAATGCATACAAAATTCCCATCTGAAATAAATGGCGATTTTAAATCAAAGGGGTTCATATCATAAATAGCCACGTCTTGATAGGTTATGTTTAAGTTATTCTCCTTTTTATGTGCTTCACGCTTATAATATTGCTCCATTTTAGGGTTTGGAGTATATGTGGATGTGGTAGTTGCCTGAACGGTTGCGGCAGAATTTGTAGCGTCTGCTAGTTTGAATAAATCGAGTATTTTTTGCATTATTGACATTGGTAGAGACTCCTTTCTGCTATGGAATAAGTGTATTTTGGCATATTCAGAGTAGATGTGCATTATAAAAATCCCCCGCCTACGTCATGTAAGCGGGGATTTTTATGGGTCCTATTTAGTCGATAGGTGGCGTAGTGTTATCTAATAACTTATTAAAGATATTTAATATATACATTTTATATGCTTCTGTTGATGGTAATTTTTCAAATCTTTCCATTAGATTTCTAGCAGCTAAATCCGACGAATCATTTAAATCAAAGGAATCATAGCCATATGAGGTTTGTATCATAGATTCCAAATCTTCAGATGGAATTTCTACAAGAATACTATATTCGGTATATAATTCTATTAGTTCTGAAAACATTGGATTTTGTATAAAAGAATTGAGTCCTGGAGCAATGTTTTCCTTGTTTTTTTTAATGATTTCTATAGATGTATCTGTCAGACCTAGTTCTTTATGGATTTCCATATATTTGGGATTTTTAACATTACTAAAGCCAAGAAGGTAGTCTGTTGTAACATGAAAGCGTTTCGAAATTTTTTCAAGAGTTTCAAAGCTAGGCTCCTGTTCTCCACGCTCATATTTACCTAATGAAGAGTATGATATATTTAATTCACTTGCAAGTTCTCGCAGGGATAAACCATTTTCTAAACGTAAATTTTTTATTCTATTCATATTGTGTACCTCCTAGACACATAATAACACAGTTTTCCCAAAATGTAAAAATGTATATTGACATTGTACGAAATAGACACTATAATCATAAATGTGCATGAAAGATACACGGAAAGGAGAAGAAAAATGAAACGTGCAACTATAGTTTTAGAGGATAGTGTGCATAAGGCTGCCAAGATAAAAGCTGTAATGCAGGATAAAACTTTTATTCAGTATGTAGCGGACTTGGTAGCGGAAGATGTGCGAAAAGATTTGCAAACAAAAAAAGAGCAAACACGATAAGTTTGGCGACCGACGTGATTGCTCTCGCAACTGGAAATAAGTACAAGCCCTACTTCTATGTGTATTGTAGCTTATTTCCGTGGAAAAGTCAATTTTTCGAAGAAAGGAAATAATTAACAATGAGTGAATTAACAGTAGTCGAGAATGAGTTGGTGCCGGTATATGAGACGAGCACCGGAGAGAAAGTAGTATATGGTTCAGAATTGTATGAGGTTCTTGGAGTAAAAAGTAATTATCGTGATTGGGTGAAAAATCGTTTGAATGATTGTGAAGCCGTTGAAAATGAAGACTTTCAGATTTTCGCTAAAAATATAGCGAAAGGCAGACCGGCACAAAATCATATCATCAAACTTGACACAGCCAAGGAAATGGCAATGCTCGAACGTAATGCGAAAGGCAAGCAGGTGCGCCGGTATTTCATCCAGGTAGAGAAGAAGTTCAAGGCAGGCAAGACAAGTAAAAAAGTACAGAGTGCGAAGAAAGAGAGACTTCCATCTGTGAATATGATGGTAAAGAACATCAAGGAAGCCCTGCATGATGCTGGAGTAGATTCCAAGTACATAGCTGCAGAAGTAGTAAGAATTTATTCTGATTCCGGTTATCCTGTTAATGCTCCGTTAATCTCTGATACACCGAAGTTGTGGGACTGCACGAGTATTGCAAAAGAACTTGGCGTTTTTTCGGAAACTGGTAGACCTCATGATAAAGCGGTGAGCGCGATTATTCAGAAGCTGGATCTCTTTACCGATGAAATCGTGAGAACAGCATACAGCCGGAATGGGCATGATGGTGTGACAATGCAGTATAAGGAAAGTGTTTTCCAGAAGGTAAAAGAATGGTTGCAGGAGAACGGCTATCCAACAGTCATTGAACTGGAACTTGCAAACGGCAATGTAAATAAATGCCGGATAGTATACGGGGAGGTGGCCTAGTTATGGATAGAGCGGTATTAGAAAGATACGAGAAGATTCTTGAAATCATGGAGAATGAAAGGGAAAATCAGCCAATGGCAAGCCAGCGGACAAAGGATGGTTATTCTGGGTTTCAGGATGCAATTGAGGAATATGTCAATGGTGTGCAGGAAGATGCCTTTTATTGGGGATACATGACGGCTATGAAACAACGAGAAGGAATGGTGGTTACAGATCCAGAAGATTCGGAAGAGGTACATGACAAGGAACCTATGTATTGTGGGGAAGATTTTCGGCGATATGTGGGATATAGGATAGAGGATGTATTATCAGATGAGAATGACTGCAATGTTCAGATCAAACTGAAAAATACTCATACAAATAAAAGTGCGACAATATACGCAGACAAAGCGTTTGATGGCGAGACACTCTATGTTATGGATAAGTAGGTGGGGAGGAAATATTTATGAATGAAAAGCTTGACGAAATGACGAGAGAATTATTACTTGCGTTTGATGGCACTGATCCAAAAGAAATTGATCGATTGAGAAATGAATGGCTTGCAGAACTTGAAAGCAGAAAGTCGGAACTTCAGAGACCTGATAGAGTTGTTGATTATGTCAATGCCATATGTGATGTGGCTATTGAGCGGGCAAAAAGAAGAATGAAAGTGGCATAAAATTATTAGAGAGCTTAGAAATAGGCTCTCTTTTTTCTTGGTAAATCATTCTTTTTGAAAGACTGCATTTCTGGCAGTAATATTTGCCAGCATATCACTCAGCACTATTAGATCAGCAGCGAGGATGGCAATTTCATCATCTGACATGCAGTCGGCAAGCTGGCAAGCGAGTGTTGAAAGGAAATAAAGGTTTGAGCAGTTTTGCATAGGATCACCGGAGAGGTTTTATATATTTTATGCGTCTGCGGTGAAACTGTGCGAGGAATCTATAAATTTTAGAATCAGATAACAACACCAAGCGATCATATAGTGCCTCTTGTTATGTAGTGTATGCGGAGAAAGCAATAATTATTCGTTAAAATATCAATTAGTAGAACTGATGACATATTTGTTGAAAAAAGTGAACATTGATAATTGAATATTGATGATTGACGTGGTATAATTAAAGAAAACTACGAGGTGATAAACATGAAATATGATTGCAAAAAACCATTAGGGGAACATTTGGAAGAATATATGGATTCAGATCTATCAAAAATCTGTTCTGAACTAGCACTTCATGGAATTGTGTATGAAAGTCAATTCAGGGCATTGGGATCTATGGTCTGCAAACAAAATGCAACAGCATTATCGAATTTGTTTACAGAAAAGACAAGGTGCCGAATATGGTATGCATATGATAAGAGAACTTGTAATTTTGTGTTTTATGATATGGATACATATAAAGCAGATGAAGCAATCAGGTTATCTGAAGATTATCAAACAAAAAGAGCAAAGTAGATATATAGGATATTACCAACCGTCAAATACGATGGTTGGTATTTTTTTATGCAAAAATTGAAAGGGGGGGAATGCCTGTGGACGAAAAGGAAGTATTCGAAATTTGCAACCAGGTAGACAGCTTCATTGCTGCAGAATTGACAGAATCCATCGTAAAGGGAACCTCGTATGACATGCTGGAAGCGCACCACGGCATTCTCCCGATCAGTAGAACACATTTTTATCGAAAAAAGAAAATTGCAAAAGAAATGGTAGAACGTAAGGGAAGAATACTGGAAGAAGAACAAGACGGACAAATGAGGATGGTGTGGTAGGAAAGCCTTTGAATACTTTTAATTTATGTGTTATCATTATAAAAAAAGGGGGAAAAACCATGCGGTGGATTATAATAAGTTGTTTTGTTATTATATTGATAATTTTGTGTATAATTAAATTTTTTCTCTATTTTTATAAAAGGCGAAATATAGGAAAGGATTTTTTTAAAGAAAGCGAAAAACCTTTTGGTAAAAAGGCGCCTGAAATGTATTATGACAAGCAAATGATGTTTAGAAAATGTTATGGCTTTTTTATAGGTGTCCATTATTTGCTGGTAGTTATGTCGATTTCATTGACAACTATAACTATATATATGGTTATGGATACGAAGCTGGAATTAATATCTAGGATGGTGGTGAGTGTACTAGCTGCAGTGTCTACTAATTTACAAATAGTTTTGAGGTTTGATAAAGTGGCTGAAGGATATATTTGTGCAATGAGAATTTTGGAACAGGCAATTTTGGAATATGAGGAACAGGAGCCAGCGGAACTAGATATTTTGTTGCAGGCAAATCAAAGATCAGAAGAAATTATACATAATATGTTTCAATAGATAGTATAAAGAAAAATTGGTACAAATCTGCTAAATCCTCTTGTTAAAATTACTATAGAGTAGTAATTGAATAGGGAGGGAGAAGAGTGGATAAAGATAACGAACTGAAAAAGGAGTATCTGCGATCCTATACACCGGCAGTCAGTGCTGCACGACGTTTAGAGGAAGAAATTGAGCAGTTAAGAGAGGATAAGATGGCACCGGCATTTGTCATGGATGATATGCCACATGCCCATGATCAGAAAGATCTCTCTGACTACGCTGCAAAGTTGGACGAGCTGGAGAGGAAACTTATTAAAGCACGGTATGAGCGCATAGATCTATATGCAGATATATTCGCAGATATTGAGCGTTTAGAGGATGAGACGGAAAAGGCGGTATTGACATACAGATACCTTCGGAGACAAAGTTGGGAAGAAATCTGTGTAAAGCTTGGATATCAGTGGGCGCAGGTTCACCGAATTCATGCCAGGGCATTGAAACATTTCAATCCGATGGGTGGATATTATGAGATTTTGATCAAAAAAATGAAAGATGATACACAATGATACACTTATCTGTGGTATGATTGTAGCGTGAAAGAGCGTAAGAGGAAATGATTTCCCTTGCGCTTTTTTCGTCTTTTGACTACTGGGGCATCATGAAACACAGGGATGTCCCACTTCTCCCTATATAAAAGAAACAGGCAGGTGATACTATTGGCAAGGAGTCCGAACCAAAAGGCAGAAAAAGCCCGAGAACTGTATAAGGGTGGAATGAAGCTGGTTGAGATTGCAAGTCAACTAGAGGTTCCTGCCGGGACAGTTCGGAGATGGAAAAGTACATACCATTGGGATAATGAGCAACAAAGCGAGCTTCAACAGAACGATGATGAACGGGACTTTTTTAATGCAAAAGAAAGAAAATACAATTCTAGGTCAACTGGAATTATAAACAATATAGTTAATTGTCTAGGCAATGTGATTTCTTCTGACAATATTGACTTGATAACCAAGGAAAAGGCATGCGAGACGCTTGTGAAAATTGCTTGCGAAAAAAATGCAAGAAAGAAGATTTGCGATATTGTTCGTAAATCGGAACTAAAAAAGAGAGATGCAATCAGCGAAAGCCAATGGAAGAGATGCATGGATTTTTTTAGAGATAAAAGTGGAAAATCATGCTGTGCGTATTGCGGAATTCAAACAAAACAGTTAGAAAAGGATCATGTAATACCTTTTTCAAAGGGCGGATGTGCATCTGCTGATAATATTCTTCCTGCGTGTAAAAGGTGCAATACAGCAAAGAATGACAAGAACATATATGATTGGTATACGAGAAGCAATGTCTTTTCAAAATACAGGATGAAAAAAATAGTTGAGTATCTAAAAGAAGTAGGCGGTGATGTCTATGAATAAAAACGAATCCGCTGAAAAAGACTATATGTCTGGGATGAAATATAAAGACATTGCAGATAAATATGGAGTGTCAATAAATACTGTCAAGAGTTGGAAAAAAAGGTACAACTGGGAGAGAAAAAAAGGGTGCACACAAAATAAAAAAGGGTGCACACAAAAAAAGTTAGAAAAAAAGGCTGTAGCTGATGAAGTCAAGCAGGTGATACAGAATACCGACTTGACCGATAAGCAACAGCTTTTTTGTATACATTACATCCGATGCTTCAATGCTACCAAGGCATATCAGAAAGCATATGGATGTGGATATACAACCGCGGTTACAAACGGTCCTGCATTACTCGGAAATACTCGGATAAAAGAAGAAATTCTACAGCTGAAACAGGATCGGCTCAATCGAGAGTTCTTAAGCGAATCCGACATCTTCCAGAAGTACATGGATATTGCATTTGCTGACATAAACGATTTTGTTGATATCAGTGCTGGTTTTGTTACAGCAAAAGATGGTATTGATGGAACTATTGTCAGTGAAGTGAGCAATACGCAGAGTGGGGTAAAGATAAAGCTTGCTGATCAGATGAAAGCCTTGCAGTGGCTTACGGATCACATGGATCTTACAACCGAGAAGCAGAAAGCAGAGATTGCATTACTGAAAGCCAAGGTACAGACAGACGATGGCGAGGAGATTGCAGACGATGGGTTCCTTGATGCTCTGAACGGCACAGCTGCGGAGGACTGGGGCGATGAAGAAAATTAAGAGGATTTTCAAATTCCAACCGTTTTCCAAGAAACAGCGCATGGTGCTGAACTGGTGGTGTAAGGATTCACCTGTAAAGGACAGCGACGGCATTATTGCTGATGGAGCAATCCGATCCGGTAAAACCGTAAGCATGTCACTTTCGTTCATTATGTGGGCGATGGGCTCATTTAATGGCGAGAATTTTGCCATGTGTGGTAAAACAATTGGTTCTTTCCGAAGAAATGTACTGTCCGGATTACAGATGATGCTGCGAAGTCGCGGTTATACGGTGGCAGATCACAGGGCTGACAATTTGGTTATGATCACAAAAGGAGATGTGACCAACTATTTCTATATATTTGGCGGCAAAGACGAACGATCACAGGATCTCATTCAGGGTATTACCTTGGCTGGGGTCTTTTTTGATGAAGTTGCGTTGATGCCGGAAAGCTTTGTGAACCAGGCAACCGGACGATGTTCTGTTGATGGTTCTAAGTACTGGTTCAACTGCAATCCGGATGGACCATATCACTGGTTTAAGACAGAATGGATTGATAAGAGAGAAGAAAAGCATCTGTTGTATCTGCATTTCACGATGGATGATAACTTGAGTCTGTCGGAGAAAATCAAGGCGCGATACCGCAGCATGTACACAGGCGTGTTCTACCGCCGGTACATCCTTGGGCTATGGGCGATGGCAGAGGGAATTATTTACGATATGTTCGACACTGCCAAGCATGTGATTTCCAGTCTGGCTGATCTGACCAATACAAATTATTATGTGTCCTGTGACTATGGTACACAGAATGCAACAGTATTCTTGTTGTGGTGCAAAGAACGTTCCGGGCGGTGGGTATGCTGCCGCGAGTATTATTATTCCGCCCGTGATGAAGAAAAACAGAAAACAGATACCGAGTATGCAGATGACCTGGAGAGGTGGCTCGATGGAATAAAGCCAGTCAAAATTGTAATTGATCCATCTGCAGCATCGTTCATAGCAGAATTGAAAAAACGAGGTTATGCAATCAAGAAAGCAAAAAATGACGTACTGGACGGTATCCGATTTGTGGCATCCCTGCTGAATCAGGGGAAAATCGCAATCAGTGACCAATGCCCGAACACAATTAAAGAATTTGGATCGTACATATGGGATCAGAAAGCATCTGAGCGTGGAGAGGATAAACCGGTGAAGCAGCACGATCATGCAATGGATGCACTGCGGTACTTCTGCTATACAATTATTCGCAAGCCGGGAAGCATCGGTATTTTGAAGTGAGGTAACAATGGATATTGATACAATGAAACAACTGATAAAAAAATATGAACTCGGCCATGCGGCATTTGTGACGCGTGCGGATATAGCAGAACGTTATTACCGCAATGAGACGGACATCCTGTTTCGGGACAAACCCAAAGACAAGGAAAAAGAGGAAGCAGACAATCCGCTACGCAATGCAGACAACCGGATTCCCCGGAACTTCCATGGTCTGATCGTAAACCAGAAAGCATCCTATGCTTTTACTGCACCGCCGCTGTTCGATGTAGGCAGTATGGCGAGCAATAAGCGCATCACGGAAACCTTGGGCGATGAGTATGCCAAGAATTGCATGGAATTGTGTGTGAATGCTGCCAATACTTCCATCGGCTGGGTGCATTACTGGCAGGGCGATAATGGTTTTGAATGGGCAGTTGTTCCGTCTGAGCAGATCATCCCGGTGTTTGACCGTAGCCTTAAACGCAGGCTGATCGGAGCCATGCGAGTGTATCCGGACATCGACGATGCAACTGGGGATAATTATACGGTATATGAATACTGGACGGATAAAGAGTGTCAGGCATTCCGGCGAAGAACAGGCGAGACACTTAATCTGCTGACATACTATGAAATGTTTGTTGATCCAGCCACCAGTGATATGGTTGCCGATTACCGGCATGATTTTGGAGAAGTACCGTTCATCCCGTTTTACAACAACAATATCCATACAGATGATTTGCGCAACATTAAGCCGCTGATAGACGTATATGACAAGGTTTACAGCGGCTTTATCAATGATTTGGATGATATACAGGAGCTGATCTTTGTACTGTCTGGATATGGCGGTGAAGATCTGAATGGATTCCTATCTGATTTAAAAAAGTACAAGACCATTAAGGTAGATGGGGATGAGGGCGGTGCTGTGTCTACGCTGAACATTGAGATTCCGATTGAAGCCCGGAACAGTGTACTGGATGCAACTAGAAAGGCAATCTTCGAGCAGGGACAAGGCTTTGACCCGCAGCCGGAGAACTTTGGTAATCAGTCTGGTGAAGCGCTGAAATTCATGTATTCGCTCTTGGAAATGAAAACTGGATTGATGGAAACAGAGTTCCGACTTGGCTTTGCTCGGCTGGTGCGTGCAATCTGCAAAGCGCTTGGCATTCAGTGCGGTACGATCATCCAGACATGGACCCGTACCTGTATCAAGAATGATACGGAGCAGGCGCAGATTTGCAAGGATTCCGTAGGAATTGTAAGTAAAAAGACGATTCTGAAAAATCATCCGCTTGTGGAAGATGCAGATGAAGAATTGAAGCAGATCGAAAAAGAAGAAAAAGAAGCGCAGGAAAAGGCTGATCTGTATTCTGGAGCATTTGTTAACAGCGGAGAAAACGGAGGTGGCAAAGATGGCAACCCGAAAAATTCCGAAAATCAAGATAATCCGGGTGGAGATTGATATTGAGTTTGTAAATATCATGGGTAGAATTTTGATTCCATTCTTTTGGATTTGGGGCATTAGAGTGTTTAGTATAGAGATTTATAGAAAGAAATTCTATATGATATGTATTCCTAAGTTTTATTTTGTAAAATAAGGAGTTGTTGATGAAAAACGGTGCATATTGGAAAAAACGCTTCAAACAGATAGAGGAATCCCAGCATCAGCAAGGCCTGCGGTGCTACGCGGATATCGAAAAGCAATATCTCGTAGCGCAGCGGCAGATGGAAGCGAAAATCAATGCGTGGTATCAGCGCTTTGCAAATAATAACGAGATTTCTCTTGTGGAAGCACGCCGGTTATTAAATTCCAGTGAATTGGATGAACTGAAATGGGATGTCGAGCAGTACATACGGTATGGAAAAGAAAATGCTATCAATGGACAGTGGATGAAGGAACTGGAAAATGCTTCCGCAAAAGTACACATCAATCGGCTGGAGGCATTGAAGCTTCAAATGCAGCAGTCATTGGAAGTGATGTTCGGTAATCAGATTGATAGTGTTGATTCTACAATCCGTGATGTTTATCAATCTGGGTTTCTCCATACTGCCTATGAAATTCAGAAGGGGATTGGAACCGGATGGAGTTTTGCATCTCCGAATGACCGGTTGATTGATACAGTGGTCCATAAGCCTTGGGCGGCAGACGGGCAAACGTTTTCAGACCGGATCTGGACGAACAAACAGAAGCTGGTCAATGAATTGAACGCCACCATGGTACAGAATATCATCACCGGGGCTGATCCGCAGAAGACGATTGATGCACTGGCACGGAAGATGAATGTATCAAAACAGAACGCGAGCCGCTTGGTTATGACAGAACAGGCGGCTTTTTCCAATGCAGCGCAAAAGGATTGTTTTGCAGAACTTGGGGTGGAACAGTTTGAAATATTGGAAACATTAGATAGTTTTACATGCAGCCTTTGTGGTTCTATGGACGGGCAGCATTTCCCTATGAGTCAGTATGAAATTGGTGTGACAGCTCCGCCGTTCCATCCGAACTGCCGTGGGTGTACCTGCCCATACTTCGAAGATGATTTTGGAGTGCCGGGAGAACGTGCAGCGCGTGGTGAAGATGGAAAAACATATTATGTACCGGACAATATGACATATGAAGAGTGGAAATCCTCTTTTGCAGATGGTAACAATGCAGCGAAAGACCGGTTTGGGATTATCACAAACAATAATAAAAGCAACCCGAACTATTATGATTTCAAGGGTAAAAATGTGGATACGGTCGAGTCGGAAATCTGCAAGTTCGACCATGAGGTTGGAGTTATATTTGACAATGGGAAAGCGGTAAATTGCCAGTTGGGAAATGAGGATACTATAGAATTTACGAAGTATCAGCTTAAAATGATGAAAGGAAAAGATGTTACTCATAATCATCCATTGAGTACGCCGCCGTCCCCAGAAGATCTGTATCTGCTGGTAAATTATAAAGTCAAAAGTTTCAGAACCTGTGGGGAAAACGGTACATATGTGTTAGAATATAATGAACAGGTAGAAAAACTTCCAGATTTCAAGACATTTAGTGATACATATGACGAAATTATATATGAATTACAAGATAAATATTATGATGAAGTGAAACATGGAATGAAAAAAGAGGATGCGATCATATTACTTGGAGAGGCTGCTTGGGAAAGATTGTATGAACTATATAATGTCAAACCTAGATTTGAAAGGCGGTAATTGTTATGAGCAAATATAAACCATATGAAATAGATAGATATAAGCTGAATCTGTTTTGCGTATGTTTGAACTGCAGTAAATACAGAGGCTCAAGAAACGATTTTTCAAAATATTGTGATGCTTATCCCAAAAATCTTCCATCTGAAATTTGGAATGGAAAAAATGTAAAATGTCCGCATTTTGAAGAAAAGCAGGGGTGATAGTATGGTGAAACTTATAAAAACATTAGATGTTCAAAACGCATCATTGAATGTGATCACAGCTGGCAGACGATTTCCACTTGCACAATTTGCTGGGAAAATAGAGATCACAGAGCACCAGAGTATGGCACCTATCCTTGGGAGAAGATGCAAAGGTGAAAAGAAAATCTATGCATCCTTTATTTTATGCCAGAATATTGAGTATCAGTCAGATGATACATTTAATACCGGAAAAGTATATGAAGCAGTCGGAGATGTGCAGGGAGAGCAGTCTTGTGAAAGATTGATCTTCTCAGGACTTCGCTTTGAAGATATGGATCCGTTGGAAGGAACAGTAACACTTGAAGTGACTGATTTGGAACTGATCCGGAAAATGATAGAAATGTAAAATTGAAAGTTACCACCAGTCAGAAATGATATGGTGGTATTTTCATACCCAAAATCAATAATAACAGGGCAACCGGAAATCTATGAACCGAACAGCGCAGAGGTGACGCTAAGTAAGTTTCTCCGGCAGTCCTGTTTTTATATTGTCCGAAAGCCTTATGACGTTTAAACTGCGGCAATTTGCCCTTATGCATGGCATCAAAACTGCATACTGCTGTGGAGACACCACGCTTAAAAACGGTGCAGGAAAGGAAACTATGGAATTTTTAAAAGACATTTTAGGCGAGGATCTCTATAAGCAGGTGTCTGATACCGTCAATGCCTATAACGGAAAGCCGGAGAATAAGGAGAAGCAGGTGAAAATCGCAGACCTTGGATCTGGTCAGTATGTTGACAAAGGTAAGTATGATACCGCCGTGGCAGAAAAAGAGAATCTTGCCGGTCAGATTAAAACGCTTAATACCACAATCGGGGATCTGAAAAAGAACAATGCAGACAATGAGACATTACAGAACACCATTGCGGATCTGCAGACGAAGTTAAAAGATCAGCAGACAGCCAATGACCAGATCTCAAAGACCTATGCGCTGAAAGATTCCCTCACAAAGCAGGGCGTACTTGATCCGGATTATCTGATCTACAAAGCTGGTGGACTTGACAAGTTCACATTTGACAAAGAGGGTAAGCCGGTCGGCGTAGAGGAAGCAGTAAAGCCGTACAAAGAAGATAAGACAATGGCACATCTGTTCAAACAGGAACAGCCGAAGCCACCGTATCATCCGCAGGGTGGCACCGGCGGCGCAGGAACTGCGAACCCATTTGCAAAAGAGACGTTCAATCTGACCAAACAGGGTGAACTTTTAAAATCCAATCCGGAGCAGGCAAAGGCACTGGCCGCAGCCGCCGGAGTAACATTATAACAGTATGAAAGGAAGATGATTTATGGCAATTACAAAAATTGCAGACGTGATCGTACCGGAACTGTTTAACCGGTATGTAATCAACAGAACAATGGAGTTGTCCGCGTTTTTCCAGTCGGGGATCGTGGTAAACAGCCCGGAATTTGATACGCTTGCATCCGAAGCGGCAAGAACACACAACATGCCGTTTTTTGAGGATTTACAGGGAGAATCCGAGCCAACACTTGAGGATGTAGAAATGACACCGGCAAAGATCGGTTCCAACAAAGATGTATCCACCACAATCCTTCGTCAGAAGATGTGGGCAGCAACCAACCTGTCCGCAGCACTTGCCGGAGCGGATCCGATGAAAGCGATCGGTGATCTGGTGGCACAGTACTGGGCGCGCGATACGCAGAAAGAATTGATTGCGATTCTTGCGGGTGTGTTCGGAACCACCACGGCAGATCCAAGCGGAACACCGAAAGCAGAGACCAGAATGGAGGATCATATTCTGGATCTGACTACAGGAAAGACAGATGCAGCAAAAAAGATCAGCGCATCTGCATTTATTGATGCGTGCCAGATGCTTGGAGATGCACAGGCACAGCTTACTGGTGTGGCGATGCACTCTGCAACAAAGTCTTATCTGAAAAAGTTGAATCTGATTGAGACCGAGCGTGATTCTACCGATGTGGAATTTGATACTTACCAGGGAAGACGTGTGACCGTGGATGATGGCTGCCCGGTTGAAGATGGAGTATACACAACATATCTTTTTGGCAATGGAGCGGTTGCCTATGGTAATGGTTCTCCGGTCGGTCATGTAGCTACTGAGACGGATCGTGACAAGAAGACAGGTGGCGGTGTGGATTATCTGATTAACCGTAAAGCGTTTATCCTGCATCCGAGAGGAATTGCATACACTGGTGCAAAACGTGAGCATGTGGAAACTCCAACTAGGGCAGAACTTGCAATGGCAGAGAACTGGAAGCCGGTATATGAGCCGAAGCAGCTTAGAATCGTGGCTATTAAACACAAGATCGGGTAAGCCTATGGATCTGGCAAAGTTAAAGGCACTTCTTGGAATTGAGGATGATTCCAAGGATGTGATTCTTGAATTTGTCATTGCGGACGTAGAGGAGACCATAAAGAACTATTGTCATGTGGAGGAAATGCCGAAAGGACTGGTGAATACCGGATACCGCATGGCGATGGATCTGTACCGGAATGAGAATATTGGAAGCGAGACGGCAGCAGTTGGAGCGGTTTCTTCCATTTCTGAGGGAGATACCTCTACATCTTTCCAGCAGTATGTAGATGCTAATTTCAAAGACACAGTGCTGAAAAATTATAAGTCCTCACTAAACAGATACAGGAAGGTGGCGTGGAAATGATCGCGGATGCAATCAAGCAGGCACAGGCACTTGCAAGGAAAGCACAGGAAGACACATATGATGGCAGATGTACCGTTATGGAGCACCAGAAAGTAAAAGATCCAAAAACCAGAATTACAACAGAAAAAGATGTGGTGGTATTGGAAGATGAACCATGCCGCCTGTCATATTCCAGTGTCAGTGCTGTGGATCAGACGGAATCAGCGGCAAAGACGGCACAAGTCACAAAGCTGTTTTTATCTCCGGACGTGCAGATCAAGCCGGGAGCAAAGATTACAGTAACACAGGCTGGTGTGACACAAAACTATAAATGCGGCAGTGTGGCAGCAGTATATCCGACGCATCAGGAGATTGTGTTGCAATTATCAGAGAGGTATGCATGATGGGAATGGGAAGCGTGGATATGCGGGAACTGGTGAAGTTTCAGGAAAATTTGAATAGATTGGCAGGCAGCGAGGATACAAGGAATTCTTTTTGCGAATCATGTGCAAAGGAACTTGCGGCCAGATTGCTCACAAAGGTAATCAAAAGGACACCTGTAGGAAAATATCCAGCAAGTACAGGCAAGGTTGGTGGTACTCTTCGAAGAGGGTGGACTGCAGGTAATAAAGAAGGAGTACAGGCGGCTGTTGATAGCATTCAAGTTACAAAATCAGGGAACCAGTACACCATTAAAATTATGAATCCAACTGAGTATGCGAGCTTTGTAGAATTCGGACATCGAACAGCAAACCATAACGGATGGGTTAAAGGGCAGTTTATGATGACTATTTCTGAAAATGAAATCAAACGTATGGCTCCTGGGTTACTGGAAAAGAGACTGGAAGAGTTCTTGGGAGGTACATTCAATGCTTAATAACGTGATAGCCGGGATAGCAATTGCCCTGAACCAAGAGTTTGGGGATGATTATGAAATTTACACAGAGGAAATAAAGCAGGACTTGAAAGAGCCTTGCTTTTTTATTACCCTCTTAAATCCATCCAAGACAGATTTCCCATCCAAACGGTATTTGATGGACAATCCATTTTGTATACAGTATTTCCCGGAATCGGAGGACAATCCGAATAGTGAATGCCGCGATGTAGCTGATCGTATGTTATGGGCGTTGGAGAATATTACGCCTTTGGATGCAGACAGGCCGGTACGAGGGACGGACATGCATCATGAGATTACAGACGGAGTGCTGAATTTCTTTGTAAATTACAATTATTTCGTCCGCAAGGTAGAGACTCCGGCTCCTCTTATGGAAACTATGACAACAATATTACATTTGAAAGGATAGGTGCGATATGGGTGAAACAAATACAGAAGTAAAACCACAGGTATTTGCGGATGTATTTACAAAGCAGCAGCTGGCAGAATCCAAACGCTATAAGAAAAAGCGGGATCTGTTGGAGGCGTTGTTGGAAAACGGAAAGACTTATACGATCGCGCAGGTGGATAAGATCATCAGCGATTATCTGAAGAAAGAGGTGAGATAAATGTCATTTGGCGGAGGAACATGGGTAACCCAGAATAAAGTAATCCCAGGTGCGTATATCAATGTCGTGAGCGCAGGGATTGCATCCGCGGCACTGTCGGATCGTGGTATTGCAACAATGCCGCTGGAACTTGACTGGGGACCAGAAGATAAAATTTTTAAAGTTACCACAGGGGATATGCAGAAGTATTCGAAAAAGATCTTCGGATATGGATATACCGATGAAAAAATGAAAGGCCTGAGGGATCTGTTTGCCGGTGGGACTTTGGTACTGTATGCATACCGGTTAAACGGCGGTGGGGTAAAAGCGGCTAATGACTATGCTACGGCAAAGTACACCGGTATCCGCGGAAATGATATCAAGATCTCCATTGCAAAGGATATAGATGATCCGGATTCATGGAATGTAACAACATATCTTGATACATCCCGTATTGAGGTGCAGAATGTCAAGAAAGCGGCTGATCTGAAAGACAATGATTATGTTTCTTTTAAAACAGAATCCATGGAACTTGCAGCAGTTGCATCCGCGGCACTGACCGGTGGAACTAATGGTACGGTCGATGGTGATGCGCATGCGAAGTATCAGGCAAAGGCAGAAGCATATGGATTCAATACCATGGGCGTTGTGATTACTGACGAGGTAACCAAGAAGCTGTATGTGGCATATGTAAAGCGTATGCGTGATGAGGTTGGTAAGAAGTTCCAGCTGGTGCTTTACAAGTCGGATGCTGACTATATGGGCGTTATTTCTACACCAAACAAAACGACAGATGAAGGATGGTCCGAAGCATCTGCAGTATACTGGCTGACCGGGGCTGAGTGTGCTACGGCAGTAAACAAGTCCTGCGAGGGCAGAGTGTACGATGGTGAATTTTCCATTGAGCCAATTGACAATGATCTGGAAGATTATATCAAAAAGGGACAGCTTGTGTTTGACAGAAATGATGATGAAATTGAAATCCTTAGTGATATCAATACACATGTGACGATTACAGAGGAATGCAATGAGTTCTTCTGCGATAATCAGACGGTTCGTGTTGCGGATCAGTTAGCAAATGATGACGCGCTGCTCTTTAAAACAAGATTCCGTGGAAAGTTTCCGAATGATACCCCAGGGCGGAACAGCTTAAAAAGTGGGCTGTGTGAAATTCGGGAAAAATTACAGAATTTACGTGCAATTGAAAATTTCAAGCGTGATTTTGTATCTGTGATGCGAGGCGAAACAAAGAAATCTGTAGTTGTCGAGAATGCTGTTGAGGTGGTAAACACCATGAGTATTATGTACATGACTACAGTGGTGAAATAGGAGGAGGTGAGGTAAATGTCTAATGTAATGTTGGCAAAGGATTCCATTTCTGCAGCTCTTGCCCAGTGTTATGTCACGATTGGAGAGCGGAGATATAACCTTATGACAGCGATTAAGATGGAAGCGAAATTCAAAAAAAATAAGGTGAAAATTCCTACGCTTGGAAAAACCGGTAAAGGAAATAAATCCGTATCGTGGGAAGGAACTGGTTCTTGCACGATGCATTACAATACCAGTATTTTTCGCGAAATGATGCTTAATTTCAAAGATACCGGAGATGATGTGTATTTTGAAATGGAGATTACAAATGATGATCCATCGAGTGATGCAGGATCGCAGACCATTACCCTGTTGCAGTGTAATATTGATGGAGGCATTCTTGCAAAGTTTGATGCTTCGTCAGATTCTTATTTGGATGAAGATGTTGATTTCACATTTGATGATTTCGATATGCCAAAGAAATTTGAGGAACTTATTGGATTAGCAGCGTAATATATTCCCCTTGTGCATTGCATGAGGGGATTTTTATATGGAAAGAAAAAGGAGATAACATATGTCAAATTTAAGTAGATTTTTCAAAAAAAACAAAATTAAGAAAGAGAATGGAACATATGCACCATCAAAGGCTTTTGTTGATGAAAAAGGTAATCCACTCGATTTTGTATTTCGTCCGGTATCATCAAAGGAGAATGAAACTATTAGAGAAAAGCACACCAAGGATGTACAAATCAATGGAAAACCTAATATGTTTCGGCCTAAATTAGATACAGCAGGATATCTGAATGAACTGATCGCGGAAAGTGTGGTCGAACCAGATTTGTATAATGCAGAGCTTCAGGATTCTTATGGAGTGAAAACACCGGGAGATTTGTTATATGCAATGATTGATGAGCCGGGAGAATATCAGGACTTATCCGAATGGGTGCAGAACTATCATGGATTCAGTACCTTAGACGATAAAAAGGCCGAGGCAAAAAACTAATTGAGGAAGGAGATGTTGAAGCTAATTATGCGTATTATGCGTTACATAAGCTTCACATTCTTCCTTCCCAGTGGGTCGCATTAGAAGAGGAAGAAAAGGCTTTTATTATTGCCTGTATAGATATAAGGGTAGAAGCGGAAAAGAAAGAGGCAAAGAGAATAGCCAAGGAAGCAGAAGGGCGGTGATGATATGGCTACAATTACAACAGGAATACAGCTGGCGGACAACTTTAGTGCTCCTCTTATGCATATTGTAAGTGCTGTAAATATGACCATATCTGCTATGAATGATATGAATCAGTCCATGAATGCTGGGGTTAATACAGCATCATTATCCGCTGCTCGGAATGAAATTGCACAGGCAACTGTAGCGGCAGAAGAATTCAATCAAACAATGCAACAGGCGAGTAGTCCGATCAATGATAATATTCGAAGACAGGAACAATTTAATCAGTCATTGCAAAACGGTGCAAGTGAATCATCGAATTTAGTTTCGGCAATTAAACGAATGGTAGGGGCGTACCTGAGCATTCAGACGGCTGGAAAAATTTTGGAGATGTCGGATGAGATCACACAGACCACATCCAGATTAAATATGATGAATGACGGATTGCAGAGTACGGCCGATTTGTACAACATGGTTTATGTGGCTGCAAACGATGCCAGAGGATCATTAGGAGGTATGGCAAGTGTGGTTGCCCGATTTGGTAACAATGCGAAAGATGCATTTAGTTCCAGTGCAGAAGTTGTCCAGTTCGCAAATTTAGTCCAAAAGCAGATGACAATTGCGGGAGCGTCTACGCAGGAAGCAGCAAATGCAGAATTGCAGTTATCACAGGCGTTAGGATCTGGTGTGCTGCGTGGAGATGAGTTGAACAGTATTTTTGAACAGGCACCGAATCTGATTCAGAATATTGCAGATTATCTTGATGTCCCGATAGGTAAGATTCGAAGTATGGCACAAGATGGGGAACTGTCGGCAGATGTTGTGAAACAAGCAGTATTTGCGGCAACAGATGAGATAAATGCTAATTTTGAATCTATGCCTATGACATGGGGGCAAATGTGGACGGTATTTCAAAATAATGCCACTATGGCATTTCAGCCGGTTCTACAGAGACTTAATGATCTCGCAAATACAGATGGCTTCCAAACGTTTACAACGAATGCAATAAATGACCTTGCAGTGGTAGCCGGTGTGGTTCTTGATATATTTGAAGGAATTGGATCAGTAGGAACTTTTGTATCAGACAACTGGCAAATTATAGGCCCTATTGTTGAAGGCGTGGCAGCGGCGCTTACTGTTTATTATGGATGGCAATTGCTTTCCACAAGTGCAACAAAAGCAGCTGCTGCAGCACAATGGATATATAATGCTGCAATGAATGCAAACCCTGCAGCGATAGTGGCCATATCAATAGGTGCACTTATAGTTCTAATTGGAATACTTGCAAATAAATTTACCGGAACCGGGCATATTGCGCAGTCAGTTTTCGGAATGATAACTGGTGGAATCAATGTTGTTATCCAGTATTTTAAAAATTGGGGATTAACAGTTGTAGATATTTTCATTGGAATATGGAACGCAGGGGGAGCATGTGCAACCAATGTTGAAATTGCTTTTCACAATGCGATCAGTCATGTACAGGCACTCTGGTACAACATGCTGTCTACAGCACTTACGGTAGTATCTGGCATTTGTTCGGCATTGAATAAACTTCCTTTTGTAGACTTTGACTATTCTGGAATTACGGGGGCAGCAGATAATTATGCATCAAAAGCGGCAGCAGCTGCCGGGAATACAAAAGATTATGCCAGCGTGCCGGCTGCATTTAGTAAAGGAATAAAAACGTATGACACTTACCAGAACGGATGGGCAAAGGAGGCATATACTGCCGGAGCAGCATGGGGAGATGGTGTAACCAGTAAAATAAAGAATACCTTATCTTCAAAGGCTACCAATATTCCAAATGCGAATAATTATCCAAATGCGCTTGCGTCCAGTAACGCAGCAACAGCGGCAAATACAGCAGACACTGCCAAGAATACCGCAAAAACGGCAAATACATTATCTGCATCCAGTGAGGATCTGAAGTATTTAAGAGATATTGCGGATCGTGAGTACGTGAATAAATTTACAACAGCACAGATCAAGGTTGAGATGATCAACCATAACAACGTAAACAATGATATGGATTTAGATGGAATGGCAGAGCATTTGCGTAGCAAAATTGAAGAAGAGATGAACGCAGCAGCGGAAGGAGAGCACTAAAGATGTATGAATTATATATTGATGGGGTTCTTTTCCCAGTGACCCCAGGGTCTCTTAACATCAAGATCAATAACAAAAATAAGACCATAACTCTCATAAATGAGGGAGAGGTTAATCTTATTAAGTCTCCGGGATTGTCTGATATTACAATCCCGGAGCTTTTATTGCCAATCCATAAATATCCTTTTTCACAAGAAAAAGCAAAAGTGGGGGCTGCATATTATCTTTCCAAATTAGAAAAATGGAAAAATCAGAAGAAACCAGTCACGCTAAAGTTTAATCGTTACAAAGTATCAGATAAACATCTTATCGAAGATATCATAATGGATGTGACCATTGAAGAGTATGAGATCATGGAAGATGCAGATAAATACGGATCAGATGTGTGTGTAAAGCTTAACATGAAAGAATACCGTCACTGGGGAGCAAAGAAACTTGTACCGAAAGACAAAAAGACAAAGTCCGGAAAAAAGAAAACGGTTGTTACGGTTAAAAAACAACGGAAGAAAACGAAAGCTATAGCCAAAAGTTACAAGATAAAATCTGGTGACACGCTTATGAAAATTGCGAAGAAACAGATGAACAATGCATCTGCATGGAAGAAACTCTATCAGTTAAACCAGAAAACGATTGAAAATGCAGCTCGTAAGCATGGACGAAAATCATCATCGAATGGTCATTATTTGTATGCAGGAACGGTATTGAAACTTCCGGGAGGTGGTAGCTGATGAAAGATATCGTTAATGTAGCGATTGGCGAGATCGGGTACCGGGAGCAGGGAAGCAATAAAACCAAATATGGAGTATATACAGGAGCGAATGGTGCTGCATGGTGCCATTCGTTTGTTTCATGGTGTGCACATGAAGCCGGGGTATCTACTTCCATTGTTCCGAAAACGGCATCCGTAGCTTATGGTATGCAGTGGTATCAAAAGAAAGGACAGTTTAAGTATAAAGGGAAGTACACGCCAAAAAGAGGGGATATTGTTTATTTTAAAACAGGCCGCAGCCATGTAGGAATTGTTGAAAGTGTTAGTGGTGGCCAGTTACATACTATTGAAGGAAATACATCCGATAAGGTAGCGCGGCGGACATATTCTTTGAATAATGCCACAATTACCGGTTATGGCACGCCAAAATATGTAAATACTGGAAATAATTCATCCGGTTCTGGTGAAAAAAAGGATTCCAAGAAAGAATTGCAATATCTGCAGAAAATATTATCGCGTCATGAGGCAAAAGCGGAAACAATAAAAGCCGATGAAGCAGAAACGGGAAAAATACCGAATGGCAATGTAATGATTACTGTAAATAATGGGAAAAAGAAATTTACAGTACCAGTGGAAGATGGAGCAAAGGTTGTATGGGAAAGAGACAGCACACCTGGCAAATTTACTTTCACAGCAAAAGTTGAAAAAGGATTTTCCATAGGCATGGGAAATGAAGTTCTTGTCACTGTGGACGCTAAGAAGTTTTTCTATGGCTTTGTTTTCACGAAAGAAGTTAAGAAAGATGGAATGGCATCGTATACCGTATATGATCAGCTTAGGTATCTGAAAAACAAAGACACACTTATCTATAGTAAAAAAACAGCAGATGAAGTAATTCGGATTATTGCAAAGCGCTTCCTGTTAAAATGCGGCACACTGGCAAAGACAGGGTGGCGCAGATCAGCGGTTGAGGACAATACGGCATTGTTCGATATGATTCAAAACGCGTTGGATGATACTTTAATGGTAAAAGGAAAGACATATGTTTTTTATGATAATATTGGAAAATTGTGCCTGACTGATGTGGCAAAGATGAAGGTAAATACCTGTCTGGTAGATGCGGAAACAGGAGAAGATTATTCCTACAAAACAACGATTGATACGGATGTGTATAACCAGATCAAGCTGATCTATAAGAAAAAGAAATCCAGTAAGAAGAAAAAAGGAAGTACAAAGACATCAACAAGTCAAAATACTGGAACCAGTTATGGAATTTATCTGGTACGTGACAATAAGAAAATCGCAAAATGGGGAACGTTGCAGTTTACGGATGAGATCAATAGTCCGGATATTGGAAAGCTGAAAGCACAGGCATTATTGAAATTGTATAGCCATGAGAAGCGTACACTTACCATATCAGGTGTGATTGGAAACAGTAAAGTGCGTGGAGGATCGCTTGTGCCAGTCATACTTGATTTGGGAGATCTGAAAATTGCGAATTATATGCTGGTAGAGAAAGTGACACACACATTTAAAAATTGTGAATATACAATGGATCTGGTTTTGTCTGGGGGTGATTTTAGTGAGTAGCGGAAATCTGGTGCAGTTGATTAAGAAGATTGCAATGGATGCGGTACGGGCTGCAAAGATGTGTGATTATGTGACCGGTGTGGTTACCAGCGAAGATCCTCTGAAAGTGAAAATTACAAACTCTTTTGAAATTGGAGAAGAATTTTTGGTGGTGCCACAAAGCATGACGGACCATGAGGTTGAAGTAACAATTAAGAAAGAGTATGGATGGAAAACGAAGGACCGATCGGGCGGAGCTGGTGATGACATTGTGTTGGAAAATGTAAAGATTATGATTCACAATTCCTTAAAAGCTGGGGATGAAGTGTTGATGATGCGCAAAAGCGGCGGTCAGGAGTTTGTGGTAATAGACAAGGTGGTGAAGGAATGATCCCGACAAATTATGATGATGACGATGAAGAAGATGATATGACCGGCTTTGAAGTGGAAAATGATCCGTCTCTTACATATGCAATGCAGATAGGAACCATTGAGAAAGATTCAAGAATTTTTCTTGGCAAAGCAGATGGAGAAGATGCAAACCGGCAGGCAATATTGAAAATTTTGAACACAGAGCGATATGAAAATGTAATTTATTCATGGAATTATGGAGTGGAGTTTCAGGATCTGAGGGGGAAGTCTCTATCTTATGTTATGTCAGAACTGCCACTGAGGATTACGGATGCAATTACTGCAGATGATCGTTTTGATTCCTGTACAGATTTTGAAATGGAACCGGTTGGAAAGAAAGCCCTGCATGTTACATTTTCTGTAATTACAGCAGAAGGTGATAAAGTAAGCGGATTGGAAACGGAGGTGGGATATTAGTGTTTGAGAATAAAGATTTTGATTCCATCATGGAAGAAATGCTTTCGCAGGTGAGTGATAAGCTGGACAAGCGTGAAGGATCTGTGATTTACGATGCGATTGCTCCGATGGCTATGGAGCTTGCGCAAGCGTACATAGACATGGATATGATTGTGAATGAAGTATACGCAGATACAGCATCCTACTATTATTTAATCAAACGAGCAGCAGAAAACGGAATTTATCCAAAGGAAGAAACAAATGCGATATGTAAAATGGTGGTAAAACCGTCAGATACAGATATTTCCATTGGTGATCGTTTTAATCTCGGAGATTTGAACTATGAGGTAACATCTGTAATGGATGAAGCAACCGGAGAGTATCAGATAACATGTGAGACTGCCGGTATTGTTGGAAATCAGCAGTTGGGATCATTGCTTACGATTGAAACAAAGAATGATCTGAATGATATGGAATCAGCGGAACTTACAGAGGTTTTGATCCCCGGCGAGGATGAGGAAGATGTGGAAGATTTCCGTGAACGTTATTACGAGGGATTTTCTAGTACAAGCTTTTGCGGCAATAATCCGGATTATAAGGAACGCGTATCGGCCATTGATGGAGTTGGCACATGCAAAGTTATCCGGATGTGGGAAAAAGGATATGATCCGGCAAAGTTTATTCCTGTCGCAGCAGTTACGGAGTGGATTGGAAAGCAGTTTGCGGAAACCGTTGGAACGGAAGTATTTGCATGGTTAAAAGCGGTACATGATGCTGCAAAAAATAAACTTCTTACAGTGGGTGGCACTGTTCGAGTGTATATAATATCATCAGAGTTTAAAGCTCCATCAGCTACATTAGTGAAGAAAGTACAAAATGATGTAGATCCGGATGATAAGACAGGAGATGGATATGGTCTGGCACCTATTGGGCATGTGGTAAAGGTTATGGGAGTGAAAGAAGTTCCTGTTGCTGTGGCGGTTACCGCGGTTTATAAGAATGGATATTCATTTGAATCCTTGAAATCCGATATGCAGTCGACAATAGATGGGTATTTTATAGAACTTTCTGCTGATTGGAGTAATGAAGATAACCTGGTGGTGCGCAAGAGCCAGATTAAATCTCGGTTATTATTGATTAATGGAATATTGGATATTACAGATGTGAAACTGAATGGTGAATCTGAAAATGTAACATTGGATGAGGATGCAATCCCGGTAAGGGGTGATGTGAGTGGCTAAAAAAATGATTGATTATCTGCCACCGTTTATGCAGCAGTTTGAAGAAATGAAGCAATTGATGCAGAGCGAGGATAAACAGGTGGCGGCTCTTAACATGGATACTGCTAAAATATTACGAAATGCATTTATAGAAACTTCAGATGTGGAAGGGATTGAGAGGTTCGAAAGAATCTTGCATATCATTCCGGGCGAGGGTGAAAATTTGGAACTCCGCCGGTCGCGTGTGTCGATGAGGTGGAATGAGCGGATACCGTACACGCATCCGACACTTGTAAAATGTTTAAATGCCAGCCTAGGAGAAAACAATTATGATCTGTATTCAGATGAGGAGCATTATTACATACTCGTGCATCTGAAATTGAATGTAGCGGATCGTGTCGGAGTTGTTGAAGAACTGATCCGGCGTATGTCACCAGAGGATATATGCTACAAAGTTCTTCTTATTTATAATACGCATGCAGTTTTACACAAATTTACGCATGCACAGTTACATAACTATACACACAGACAGCTGAGAGAGGAGGTTCTGCCATGACAAAGACAAAGTATTATGATCTGCAGATGGATGATCCGCAGGATGATTATGATGTGGAAGTCGTGAATGCCAATCTGAAAAAGATTGATGAGCAGATGAAAACAAGAGAAAATGCAACGGATGCATTACAGGAGCCGGAGTTTACAGTGGCAGCAAAAAGAGAAAACATAGCATCCAAGGAAAAAATGCCGAAGATTCTTGGAAAGATTGCAAAGTTTTTTGCAGATCTTAAAGCCGTAGCTTTTACCGGAAACTATAATGATTTGTCAGACAAGCCAACTTCGCTTCCTGCAAATGGTGGAAATTCAGATACAGTTAATAGCCATACGGTAGAATCTAATGTACCAAAAAACGCAAAATTTACAGACACGACATATTCCAATTTTGTAAAATCCGGAACTGGCGCAAAAGCAGGTCTTGTTCCTGCACCATCTACAACGGCTGGCACTACAAAATATCTCAGAGAAGATGGAGCATGGAAAACTCCACCAGATACGAAAACAAGCATAGTGAACAACAATACCACCACAGAACCCGGGAGTGCATTAGACGCGCGGCAGGCGAATCCGAACATAGAGGGGACGATGGCTGCAAGTATTGCGCAAATAAACAGCAATTTAAAAATTCCAGTATTAACATGTGATTCAAATACAACCGCAGTAAATGTTCAAGATTTTGTGTTAAGTAATTTGAAAAGTGATCAATTATCTGTTATGCGAGTATTTAACAATGCTGCGTCTGAACAAGTGAAAAATATGGGGTTCGAGGAATACGGTAATTTTTTTATAATAGCAATGTCAAGAGAATCGTATTATGTCTTGATCGTGGTGAACCATTGGGATGGTAAGGTTTGGACTATAACCTGTAGCAGTTATATATGGAACTGGCATTTTCTTGGTCCCAACTAGGAAATGATATTCCATTCGTACCATGTCCCCATATCCTTGGTACGAATACCTATTTTCCCTCTATCACCGGCTGCGATAGACACACCAATTTGTACACAGTAGTCATTAGATTGCATATACGGTATAGTCAATAATATTGTCCAAAAATTAGGAAATGGATTATTGGTTGATTTATCACTTGGAATGTTAGGAATATATGAAATTCCATAAGGTGCATTGTTGGCATTTGTGATAGTTTCGTTAGTCACCATAAAAGCATTTTTTAAATTGCTGTTTCATGGAAACTTGGTACAAACACAACCCGAACGGGCGTTATACTTAAAGCATAATAATAAAGAAGGGAATACATATGATTGAATTTTTGTCAAATAACTGGCAATTATTAACCACATTGGCAGGCGTGACAGTATGCTTATATAAGCAGGTAATCGCCACACGCAAAGGAGTCAGGGCATTGCTTCGTGCCGATCTGATCCGTTTGTATAACAAATACCATGATGATCTCGGATATTGTCCGGTGTATGTAAAACAGTCCTTAGAGGACGAGTACCAGCAATATCACGCTTTGCACGGGAACGGAGTGGGAACACAACTATATAACGCATTGATGGCTCTGCCAACGGAGCCACAGGAAGGAGAGTAATATGTTAAAGAATTGTGTATTAAAACCAAGCGTAAGCACAGAAAAATGGATAAAAGCCGCAGGTATCCGTGCAATCAAAACAATGGCACAGACCGCGATTGCCACGATCGGCACCGCAGCATTCGTATCAGCGGTTGATTGGCGTATGGTCGTATCAGCATCGGTTGTGGCCGGTTTAGTATCGCTGCTCACCAGCGTAGCGGGCATCCCGGAAGTAAAGGAGGAGTAATTACATATGAAATTTAATGTACATGCCGGACATAATCCGGACGGAAAGATTGCGTGTGGCGCATGTGGACTGATCAAAGAGTCCACCGAGGCGCGTAAAGTTAAGAAAGAAGTGATCAAGCTGCTCCGGGCAAAGGGACATACCGTGTATGATTGCACCTGCGCGAATGGCAAAAGCCAGACGGACGTACTCAAGCAGATTGTGACAAAGTGCAACAAGCACAAGGTAGATCTGGATATCTCCATCCATTTTAATTGTGGAGTTGGAGATAAGAAAGGGAATGGCCAGACTACAGGAACAGAGGTGTATGTATACAGTACCAAAAGCGCTGCTTATCCGGTGGCAGAGAGAATTGACAAAGCGATTGCAACTCTCGGCTTCCGGGACCGTGGGGTTAAGGTACGCACAAATCTGTATGTGCTGCATCGGACAAACTCCCCGGCACTTCTGATCGAATGTTGTTTTGTAGATGACAAAGACGATGTGAAATTGTATGATGCCAAGAAGATGGCACAGGCAATTGTTACGGGAATTTTGTCGAATGTAAAAAAATAATAATTTACTATAGGGTATTGCAATACAGACCACCGTACTGACTTATAATAAAAGATGCCATCTTAGCATTTGGTGTTGAAATGGAAATCGGATATTGCAGTCTTTTTTCATAATTCCACATAGCTTATTTCACTCCTTCCCATGGCATTGGACCGTCATTCCAGTCCCAGTCCTCCAGCGGCTGGCTGCCAAATGCGGACAACGGTTCGAAACGTTCCTCGTATGTCTTTTTAGCTGCATTGTATAATTCGTTGCACTGATTGTAATAAGAGAGTGCCTGTGCGTCATCCGGATGGGTGTCCAGATAAAGAAGCATATCATAGGCACAAAAGCCCAGTGCCATAACCCAGCGGTACAATTCCGACCGGTTCATTGGCTGAGAAGATGGTCTTGTCATCGCCGCCGCCCTCCCTGCATCATATTCATATTGCATTTTCCGGTAAAAGGTTTATCCAGTTCCGGAAAAATTGTGCCTGCGGCAAGCCCGCGCATGGGATCGTAGGTTTTGCCGAATGTCTGCCAGGGAACGTAGCACATGCCAGGTACCTGATGGCTGCCATTGTCTGTTTCAGGCATAGTATTAATAGTTGCATTCATGGATTTCTTTTTCCTTTCTGATCAGCATATACTGTATGATATGTTTCGTTTGCGTTATGTGTGTATTTGTTATATAATAAAACACATGACAGAATAAGGAGAGAAACGCAATGAGTAAAGTAAGAACAAGATTTGCACCAAGTCCGACAGGAAGAATGCATGTGGGAAATCTTCGTACGGCATTGTATGCATACCTCGTAGCAAAGCATGAGGGCGGAGATTTCATCTTAAGAATAGAAGATACCGATCAGGAGCGTTATGTGGAAGGCGCTGTAGATATTATTTACCGCACCCTGCAGAAAACAGGCCTGATCCATGACGAGGGACCGGACAAGGATGGCGGCTGTGGACCATATGTACAGAGTGAGCGTCAGGCACAGGGCATTTATTTAAAATACGCCAAAGAGCTGATCGATAAAGGCGAGGCCTATTATTGTTTCTGTGACAAGGAACGCTTAGAGGGACTCAAAAAAGTAGTTGCAGGAAAAGAAATTCATGTATATGACAAGCACTGTCTGCATCTTTCCAAGGAAGAAGTAGAAGAAAAACTTGCCGCAGGCGTACCGTATGTCATTCGCCAGAATAACCCGACGGAGGGAACGACAACGTTCGAGGATGAGATTTACGGGGATATTACCGTTGACAATGCGGAGCTGGACGATATGATTCTGATCAAGTCCGATGGATATCCGACTTACAATTTTGCAAATGTGGTAGACGATCATCTGATGGGAATTACCCATGTTGTCCGTGGAAACGAGTATCTTTCCTCTTCCCCGAAGTACAATCGTCTGTATGAGGCATTTGGCTGGGAAGTACCGGTATATATCCATTGTCCGCTGATTACGGATGAAAATCATCAGAAGCTGTCAAAACGATGCGGACATTCTTCGTTTGAAGATCTGGTAGAGCAGGGATTTCTGACAGAGGCGATCGTGAACTTTGTTGCATTGCTTGGATGGAGCCCGGCAGATAACCAGGAGATCATGACACTCGAAGAACTGGTAGAAAAGTTTGATTACCATCATATGAATAAATCACCGGCAGTCTTTGACTATACCAAGTTAAAATGGATGAACGGGGAATACATCAAAAAAATGGACTTTGACAAGTTCTACGAGATGGCACTTCCGTATATCAAAGAAGTGATCACCAAAGATTATGATCTGAAGAAGATTGCACATATGGTACAGACCCGTATCGAGATCTTCCCGGATATCAGGGATCACATTGATTTCTTTGAGGAACTTCCGGAATATGATGTGGCAATGTACACGCACAAGAAAATGAAGACAAATGCACAGACTTCTCTTGAAGTGTTGCAGGAGATCCTTCCGGTCTTAGAGGCTCAGGAAGATTACAGCAACGATGCATTGTATCAGACACTTCTTAAGTATGTAGAGCAGAAAGGCTGCAAGAACGGATATGTTATGTGGCCGATCCGTACGGCAGTATCCGGCAAGCAGATGACACCGGGCGGTGCCACCGAGCTTATGGAGGTTCTTGGAAAAGAAGAGTCTCTTGCCCGTATCCGTAAAGGAATTGAGCTCCTTTCTCAGGCACAGTAGAACATTCTCACGGGAGAACGAATGAACTATAATAAATCCCAGCAGCAGGCCATCCGCCATAAGGATGGCCCGATGCTTGTTCTGGCAGGTCCCGGTTCCGGGAAAACTGCGGTAATTACCCAAAGAACGAAACAGTTAATTGAATATGAGAACATAGATCCGTCCAATATTCTTGTGATTACATTTACGCGAGCGGCGGCACAGGAGATGAAGCAGCGTTTTCTTGCAGCGACAGGAGAAGAGAGAACGAAAGTGACCTTCGGTACGTTCCACGCCATATTTTTCATGGTGTTGAAGCTGGCGTACCATTTTGATTCCGGAAATATTATATCGGAGGAGCAGCGATATCAGTTTATGCGGGAGATTCTGTCTTATCATCATCTGGAATACCGGGATGAAGGGGAATTTATCGGGGATGTTTTAACGGAGATCAGCCGTGTGAAAAATGAGCAGATTCCGCTGGAACATTTTTATTCTTCCAGCTGTGGGGAGGAGGTTTTCCGGAAGATTTACCGGGAATATGATGAGCGGCTCAAAAGGAACCGCCTGATTGATTTTGATGATATGCTGACATACACATATGAGTTGTTTTCCCAGCGGAAGGATATTCTTTCGGCATGGCAGAAAAAGTACCGTTATATTCTGATCGACGAATTTCAGGATATCAATCTGATCCAGTGGAAGATCATGTGTATGCTTGCCGCACCGGAAAATAATCTCTTTGTAGTGGGAGATGATGATCAGTCCATCTATCGGTTCCGCGGTTCGAAGCCGGAAATTATGCTGGGATTTCAAAAGATATACCCGCAGGCAAAGATTGTGAATCTTGAAGTAAATTACCGGTGTGAGCCGCCGATTGTGGAGGCAGCTATGCGCCTGATCGCACACAATGAAGAGCGTTTTCCGAAAAAGATCCGTGCCGGAAAATCCGGGAAACAGAAGGTGCGTTTTCAGTACTTTGAGGACTGCTATAAAGAGAATGCATTTTTGGCAGAAGATATCCGGCAGACTGTGCAAAATGGGGTTCCGCTTTCGGAAATCGCAGTACTGTTTCGGACAAACATGCAGCCGCGTGCCCTGATGGAATATATGGTTTCTGCCAATCTGGCATTTCAGACGAAAGACCGGATTCCGGATATCTATGAGCACTGGATTGCCCGTGATTTTTTCACTTATATCCGCATCGCACAGGGAAGTGACAGCAGGGCCGATTTCCTTTCTATTATGAACCGGCCGAAGCGGTATATCGGCAGGGACAGCCTGCCCGATGAAACGGTATGTTTTGATGAGTGGATGAAATTATATGAGGAGCAGCCGTGGATCGCGGAGCGGATCGAAAAGTTGTGGTATGATCTGAAACATTTGTCCCGTCTGAGCCCTTATGCGGCAATCAACTATATCCGGCGGGGAATCGGGTACGATGATTATCTGGCAGAGTATGCCGAATACCGGAATGCGAATAAAGAAGATTTTTATGAAGTGGCAGATGAAATCCTTGCGAGTGCCAAAGGGTACCGTACATTTGAGGAATGGTTTGCACATATAGAAGAATACCGGCAGGGGTTAAAGAGACTGGCGCAGGAAAAGCGCAGGAATCAGAATGCTGTGACATTTGCAACACTGCACAGCGCCAAGGGGCTGGAATTTACAAAAGTGTATCTGATTGACGTCAACGAGGGCGTAATGCCTTATAAGAAAGCAGTATTAAAGCAGGATGTCGAGGAAGAACGGCGTTTGTTTTATGTGGGAATGACCAGAGCAAAGGAATCCCTGACCATCTGTTCGGTAAAAAAAATGCGTGGCAAAGAGGTGGAACTGTCGCGTTTTATCAAAGAAGCCGGTAAAGAGCCGTAAAAAACCTGCATCGGGTATTCGATGCAGGTTTAAAAAAGTTACTCTTCGTCTTCGAGTGCATTGAAGTAGTCATCATCGAGCATTTCATCGAAGCGGTCAGCAGCGGCTTCGTACTCGTCGTCATCCGTGATGCTGTCGATCTGTGGAATGCCATCCTCATCCTCCGCATAGCGGTAGAGATAAACGGTGCCTTCATCCGGATCAGAGCCGTCCGGATTGAGCGGCATCAGTGCAATGTAGTCCTGTTCATTTACGTCAAAAATGGTAAGGATTTTGCATTCTACTTCGCCTTCATCCAAATCAAGTGTTACACGAATATCGTCAATCTCATCCGGGGTAACGGGTGTTGCTTTTTCTTTATCTGCCATAAGATACCTCTTTTCTTAATCGTTTTTTGTGCCTTATATCATTATAAGCGAGGAGTAAGGAGCTTGTCAATTCGAAAAAGTGATATACAAAGTTTTTTAAAAAGGGTATAATGAAAAACATGAAAATACGAGATACGAAAAAACGAACAGAGAATAAAAGGATCAGAGAAGGAGATTACGCAAAACCGGGAGTGACGGTTCAGGGAGAATGGACCACTTTTACGTTTGATGCGGAAAAAGAGGACAGCTGTTTTGTGGTATTGCAGGATATGCAGACCGAAAAAGAAGAAAAGATAGCTGTTCCGGCAGAATACTGCATGGGATCGGTGCGCTCTATCGCAGTGGCAGATCTGCATCTGGAACATCTGATTTACGATTTTGAGATCAATGGGAAAACGGTAATGGATCCGTGCGCACACGCCATCATGGGGCGGCAGGTCTGGAATGACAGTTCACGCAGCCGGCAGCAGTATGAGGTGCATGGGGCATTTGATGTGCAGGAGTTTGACTGGGGGGAGGATGTATGTCCGGAAATACCGAGGGAACAGATGATTATGTACAAGCTGCATGTGCGTGGTTTTACGATGGATTCCGGTACCAGAAGTGTTCCGGGGACATTTCGTGCGCTTATGAACCGGATTCCCTATCTGAAGAAACTCGGTGTGACAACGATCGAACTTATGCCGGTATATGAGTTTGAGGAAATTGAACTGCCGAAGCAGCAGAAACTTCCGGAATATATCCGTTGGAAAGAAAAACAGACGGATCAGATCCGTCCGGCAGAAAAAATAAAAGAAGCTCCGCGCAAAGTGAATTACTGGGGATATGAGCCCGGAAATTATTTTGCGGTGAAGGCATCGTATGCTGCCGATCCGCTGCATGCTTCCCGGGAATTCAGGATGCTGATCCGCCGTCTGCACGAAAACGGCATGGAATGTGTGATGGAGATGTATTTTCCGGAGAAAGTGAATCATAATCTGATTTTAGAAGCGCTTCGTTACTGGGTGCGGGAATACCATGTGGACGGAATCCATCTGCTTGGGGAACATCTGCCCATTACAGCGATCGTGCAGGATGGAATGCTCAGCCGCACCAAGATTTTTTATGTGGATTTTGAGGAAAAAGCATGTGCGGCAAGCCGGAAGTATCCGAATCTGTATATTTACAAAGAGGAGTATCAGTATCCGATCCGGCAGGTCTTAAACCATATCAATGGAAATATGCGTGATTTTGCCGATCAGCAGAGAAAACAGGGGGCTTTTTTAGGCTATATCAATTATATAGCAAGCAACAACGGGTTTACGCTTGCAGATCTGTTTATGTACAACGATAAACACAATGAGGAAAACAAAGAGCAGAATCTCGATGGGAGTTCCTGGAACTTCAGCAATAATTACGGCGTGGAGGGTCCGACCAGAAAGCGTTATATCAATGCGCTGCGGAAATTAAACTGGAGAAATGCGGTTCTTATGCTTATGCTGGCGCAGGGGGTTCCTCTGTTGTGGAGCGGTGATGAGATGGGAAATTCCCAGAACGGAAATAATAATGCATACTGTCAGGATAATCCCACCGGCTGGGTGAACTGGAAGAATGAGAAGTCTCATCGCAGACAGATCGAATTTCTGCAGCAGGTAATTGCGTTTCGAAAAGAACATACCGTGCTTTCAAATCCGATGCCATTCCAGTTTTCGGATTATAAATCGCTGGGGTATCCGGATCTTTCCTATCACGGGACAAGTGCGTGGATGTTAGAACCGACACCGGATCATCTATGCCTGGGAATGCTTTATTGCGGGGCTTATGCCCAAAACGAAAAAGAGCCGGATGTCTATGTCGCCTATAATTTTCTTGCCGCGGCAACGGAACTGGCTTTGCCTAAACCGCGAAAAGGGAAAGAATGGGTTGTCTGTATTGACAGCGGAGAAGAGGATGCTGCGTTTTTGGACGCACCAAAGCCCGTAAGCGGAGGAAAAATCATTCTCCGGCCACAGACCATCTGTGTGCTGGAGAGCAGGGAGATGAAAAAACATGGGTAATGCATGGAAACATTTTTGCACAATTACACATCACAAAAATCTGGTGCTTGTCGGTTGCTTTAAGATCGGACTATACAGGCAGGGGCTGCTGCATGATCTTTCAAAATATTCTCCGACGGAATTTCTGGTCGGTTGCAAATATTATCAGGGAACCATGAGTCCGAACAATGCAGAGCGGAAGGAAAAGGGGTATTCCCTGGCGTGGCTGCATCACAAAGGACGCAATAAACACCATCTCGAGTACTGGATTGATTATGATATTTCAAAAGAACCGGGGAAAGAACATTCGGGGATGGCAGGAATGAAAATGCCGGTGTGCTACGTGGCGGAAATGTTTGTTGACAGGATCAGTGCATCCAAAAACTACCAGAAAGACAAGTACACGAACCGGAGTGCACTCGATTACTATATGCACGGCAGATCGCATTATCTGATCCATCCGGATACCGAGGCACTGATCCACTATCTTTTACTGATGCTGGCAGTGCGGGGGGAGAAAGAAACATTTGCATTTGTAAAGAATGAGGTACTGAAAGGAAACGTTCCTTATGAGAGGGAAAGCCTGATCCGGCGCATACAGGAACTGGCACCGGAAGAAAAAATATAAAAGGGAAAAGCACAGAATGCCTTCTGCTGACATAGAATATTAGAAAGCTGTTGGAAAAGGTGCTGTGTGAAAACATTTTTGGTTCCCCTGACACCGGAAGAGGAAACAGACTGTCTGTGCAGATTAAAAAATGGCGAGCAAGGGGCAAAGGAAGAACTGGTGTTGCACAACATGCGCCTGGTAGCCCATGTCGCAAAAAAATATATCAGTTCGGAAGAAGAACAGGAGGATCTGATTTCCATCGGTACGATCGGACTGATGAAAGCAGTAGACAGTTTCCGGCCGGAATACGGAAATAAATTTGCAACGTATGCCATCCGGTGTGTGGACAATGAATTGCTGATGCATCTGCGATCAAAGAAAAAACAGCGCAAAGAAGTTTCTATGTTTGAACCGATTGGTACAGACAAAGAAGGAAACCAGATTCAGCTTGTCGATGTGCTGGAGTTTCATGATAAAAATGTAGCAGATGAAGTGACAAAAAGGGAGCAGATGAAAAAAATCCGTACCTTTATGAATGATGTGTTAAGCGAGAGAGAAGCATTTATCATTCGGCGAAGATATGGAATCGGAGGAAATCAGGAACTGACCCAGAGAGAAATCGCGCGGGCACTTGGAATTTCCCGTTCCTATGTTTCCAGGATTGAAAAGAGAGCACTGCAAAAACTTAAAAAAGTGATAAGCGAATAAAGTCGTTGCAAAAAGATGCATTTTATGATAAGGTAAATGCATCTTTTTTCATGCATGTGTCTGTGCAAAATTCCCATTTGTTGGAATGAGGTGAATATGTATAGCCAAATCAGGACATCCATGCTGGATGGAATCTGCGCAATGCCGGTACAGGTAGAGGTGGATATCAGCATGGGAATGCCGGTGTTTGATATGGTAGGATATCTTTCTCCGGAGGTGCGGGAGGCGAAGGAACGAGTGCGTACGGCGCTTCACAATTGCGGAATTCTTCTGCCTGCAAAGCGGATTACCGTAAATCTTTCTCCGGCAAATATAAGGAAAACCGGAACCGGATTTGACCTGCCGATTGCGGTTGCACTGCTGATTGCCATGGGGCTGGTAAAACAGGAGAAGTGCGCGGACACGATTTTTTCCGGGGAGTTGAATTTAAGTGGACAGTTACTGCCGGTCCGGGGAATTCTGCCGATGGTTTCGGATGGAGTAAAGGAAGGGATTCATAAATTTGTTGTTCCGGCGGATAATCTTATGGAAAGCCGTCTGGTGCAGGGGGCGGATGTCTGCGGATTTTCTGCATTGGAATCGGTGATCGGCTATCTGCAGGATGGCGGTTATAAAGAGCCGGCATATGCAGGCCGGCGGCAGAACAGATCCCATGGGATGCCGGATTTTTCCGAAGTAAACGGGCAGCAGTTTTTGAAACGGGCAGCGGAAATCGCAGCGTCCGGAATGCACAATATGCTTATGGTCGGGCCGCCGGGAGCCGGAAAAACCATGATCTCCGAGCGGATGGCTACAATCCTGCCGCCACTTACAAAAAAAGAGCAGCTGGAGGTTTCAAAAATATACAGTGTCTGCGGTCTGCTGGCAGACTCCCGGACACTGTTGCAGGAACGGCCGTTTCGCAGTCCGCATCATACGGTCAGCATGGCAGGGCTTGCCGGCGGTGGACGAAGTATCCGGCCGGGAGAGATTTCACTGGCACATCATGGTGTGCTTTTTCTGGATGAACTCCCGGAATTTTCCAAATCAACGATGGAAGTGCTGCGTCAGCCGTTGGAGGAACATCAGATTCATTTGACGCGCGCGGTCGGCAGTGTGACCTATCCATCGGATTTTTTACTTCTGGCATCTATGAATCCATGCAATTGCGGATATTATCCGGACCGGAATCGGTGCAGATGCACACAGGCATCCCTGCAGCGGTATTTTGACCGGATTTCCCAGCCGCTCATTGACCGCATGGATCTTTGTGTGGAAGCGCCGATGGTTACGTATGAAGAACTGACAGGAAACGGCAATAATGAGAGTTCAAAGACCATCCGGGAC
>ERZ1034847.101-NODE-101-length-49883-cov-12.246408_pt1 | contig 49883 bp, 66 predicted proteins | sample MGYA00520633_ERZ1034847 | MGnify/ENA primary metagenome ERZ1034847 (study PRJEB33766, sample SAMN09781732) | gut metagenome | biome: gut microbiome | host: Homo sapiens | place: Madagascar | study: EMG produced TPA metagenomics assembly of the PRJNA485056 data... | reverse complement strand
TATAAATACATATTATAAATCATATATTTTCATATATATCATATTAATCAAATTTCATAATAGAGAAATCATAATTCCCTAGTCCCTTGAAAATGCTGACTTTGCAGTATATTTGGCAGCGATGCTTTTGTGTGAACAAAATATAAGTCTATCCGCAGACAAATAAATCCGGCAGTAGACAACTAATCAAGAATATAAAGCATTATTAAAGGCTCATATTAACTAAAAGTGTGCCTGTGTGGATAACATGTTGACAACATAAAAGATCAAAATAGATGTATATGGATATTATAAAGCATAAAAATCCTATTTTACTGCATCAAAACAAGCCTGTCTTACTGGCAGGTACATTTGTTTCCTATTAAATTAAGAATAAATCATTGGGATGAAGCTATAATTCTGTTATCGTAATGCTCCTGAGAGAGTACGCGGACAAGACCACCTATATTTGACACCTTTGCGCCTGAATAGCTTTCAAATAAACTTTCAATGCCGCAGAGAATATCGTTGACAGGCAGTCTTAATGAGATTTTTGATATGTCGTTTATGTTTTTATCAGAAAAGAGGAGAGCAGTAGCAGCATGTTTTTTCTGCGACAGCATCTTTTTGACAAGCTTCTTAACTTTCTGTTCGCAGTCTGACACAATACCATTCTTCACCTTAACCGGATCATAATCATCCTTGGCCTTAATCATGCAGAATTTTTCGTCTGCTGTAAACTTAACATTGAACATGTTAAGAGTAAGGTCTGTTACCAGAAGATTCTTAATATCTTTTATATGTACATAAGATGGAAAGAACCTCTTTATATCTGAAAAGCTAATATGCTCAAGTCTTCCGTTGTTGATACCCGGGCAGCACTGCATAAGTCCTCTGAGCTGGATGCGCAGTTCGTTTATAGATGAAGCTTTGATTAATTCCTTAAAGGTATCAAGTGTTACATTAAAATATCCCTTAAATCCATCGGAGGCTGTCTTTCCTTTTTCAGAATAGCCGTTAATATATATAATGTAAACACCGGCTTCATCCTTGATGTACTGTATATATCCATGCCTTAACAGATTTCTTAGGTTAAGCCTTATGGTTTTTGCAGGCAGTGACAGAAAATCTGAAGCAGGTTTTATAGCAAGTTTAACCCTGCCTGAAGCATCAGGATTGATAAAATGCAGATAAATGTACAAGAGTATCGCATTTTTATTAAGATATGGTCTTTTTCCGAAATAATCACGTTCATTAACATAATTAGGTACAAGAATATCAGGGCTTGTCTGGCTTTCAACCATTTCCTTGTAGCTTGGTGCAACCTTAACAGCAGTCATGAGCTCAGATATGTTAATCTGTGCCATTTTTGCATAAAGATATTCAACTGTAAGACTTTTTATCCTTTCTTCCGGATTAATGGACATCTGCTTTCTCCTCCTTTCTTTGCATATTTTCACAGAATTAATAATAACTAAAGAGACAGAAATTGTAAATTAGCCTAAATTGTACTCATTCTGACATTTTGGGAATAAAACTGCTTCATATTGCGCCATTTTGGACAAAAACAGCTTCAAAAACAGACAGTTGGGACTAAATGTGTATCATAAATTCTTTTTTGTCCATTTTCTGCTTCATCTGAAAAATACAGGACACAATCAGCTTCATATATGTCATTTCCCGTCATTTTCTGTTTCAAAATATATCATTTTGGACAAAATAAGCTTCAAAAATAGTGATTTTGGAAAAATACTGCATCACCTGTATTATTTTCGACTGTATGTGCTTCATGTTGTCGGATTTTGGAAAAAATCATCCTCATTTTTAGTAAATCACGTAATAATCGTCTTCATTTCTATGAAACACGTAAAAACTAACTTCATTTTTATAAATCACGTAAAAGTCAACCTCATTTCCACAAAACACGTAAAAATAGTATTCATCTTTGTAAAACACGTAAAAACTTTCTTCATTCTAACAAAACACGTAAAAAACAGCTTTATTTCTATAAAACACGTAAAAATAGTCTTCATAAAGCACGAATCACGTAAAAACTATCTTCATTTCCGTAAATCACGTAAAAATTATCCTCATTGCTGCGATTTGTGCCAAAATCTGCTTCATACAGGCTGAAACACGTCAAAAATAGCTTCATATAATGTAAAACACGTAAAAATCATACTCATTTTCAGCAAATCCCGTCAAAAACGTCTTCATCCTGTCAATTTTGGACTAAACCTGCTTCATATACCGCAAATCACGTAAAAATATGCTTCAATTTGTCGATTTTGGAATAAATCGTACTCATTATTTTACTATTAAACTTTTCACAAATATGCTACAATAATAAGCAGTAAAGGAGACCGATATGATTACTTTTTCTCATGTGTTTATTGAAGAATTATTAAAAAATATAAATCCTGCACTCATACAGTATTATTCTGACCATGAGGGACAGTCCAAGTTCTTTTCCCAGAGTCTGCATGAAATTGTCCAGAACCTTGTCCAAAGTGAGGTAAGCGGCTCTGCCGAAAGAGAAGAACTTAAGCTTTTATATGCAAAAAAGATGAAACTGAGGCTTCAGAAGAAGACTCGTTATTTAAAGAAATGTTCTGATATGATAGACACAAAAGAATATTTAAGTGACAGTGACAAATATTTCTTAAGGGCCACTCTGATACAGTATAATATGACGCCGGAAGATAAAAGGGACTTAATCTTTGAAGGAAAATCCATTCAGGATAAGGAACAGGAGAAGTTTCTTGAAATAAAAACATGGGCAGACAACTCTGAAACTATGATGATTGACTATCCGGGTGAAGAGAAACTGCCGTCATCCACAATAATCGGTAATTATAAGAGCGACCTTATTATAGACATCTGCTGCATCATAAAACAGCTTTATGACTTTGATTTGAGCAGGGCAACTTATGCTGTTATGGAGGATTTTAAAAATCAGCCTCTTTTTGCAGCTCAGCCGGGAAGAATTTCTGTCAGCAATCTTAATCTGGAAGGAAATCCAAAAGAACTGATTATATACAAATCAGAAGACCATGATAAAAAGCTGGTTGTAACACTTCCTGACAAGGTGATTAATGATGCCGGAGAGTTTCAGATACTTGACCAGACTGACAGCATGATATTGTCATATCTTTTAAGCAGGTGGGACAACAAGTCTCCGTCAATGAACGTATACAGCATTAAAATAATTGATATTTTAAAATATATCAAGCCAAAAAGAAAGAAATTTGGAACCTCGGATTATGATTCCGTTGCTGCACGCATTGCAAGAATGTATGAAATCGGCATAAAAGGCATTGATAAAAAGTCTGTTACTGAAGGAATGCATATAATATCAAGTTTCAGATATGATAAAGCAACGCGTATTATTACGTATGCATTTGATCCGTTTTACATGGACAAGTTTCATAATCTGCGCATCAGAAAAATGTCATCAAAACCATTGAGCGAGCTTACGAATAATGCTGCAAAAATCCTGTATTCATCTTTCATGGAGCAGAGGCACAATGCTTACAAACGTTTCAGCGAGAGAGGAGAGAATCCTGATGAATATGTAATTGCACTTGAATACAATTATCTTTTGTACTGGTGTAATTTTGGCGAGCTGAATAAAAAGCGCAGTTATCATGAGGACATAATAGATGCCTTGGATGACTTTAAACAGCATAATGTTATGGTAAAAGATTATGCATACCTGCCAACACGTAAGATATATAAGATAACATTTTTCCCATTATCTGATGACGAAATAAAGGATTTTGACTACTATTACAACATCAAAGCTTCTGTTGACGAGACGCTTGATGAAGATACACAGTTAAACCTGTTTATTCCAACAATAGAAGATTAGAAACAAAGAAGAGGCTGCATTATTCTGCGGCCTCTGTTTTTATACGTCTTATTACTTTCAAATTATACATCTTGACAGCCTGTTCCTTATGCAGTTTGCACGTCTGTCTGTCTTTGCATCTAGTGCACTGTCCGCATTTCTTGATAAGAGTCTTTTTGTCACCCTTTAAATTCTTATAATAAAAATCATCAGGATTATATTTTATCATAATTTCGTCGCCAAGATTATCTTCAAAGAGTTTTATTACGTGGTAATGAGTTGTAAGGTATAAATCCTGTCCTTTCTTTATGACAATTTTTCTTATTCCCTCAAGCAGATCTTCGTCAAGGGCCTCTATTGCACACTTTGTTTCAGGCAGATATTTCACATTTGCCCGCTGGTTCATGTAATTCTTGCCAAGTTTTCTGACGATAATGGTATTACTCTTATAAGCTCTTGAATATGTATACTTGACCATTTCGCAAAACGCTACAACAATTCCAAGTATAAGGGCAAATCTTATTATCATTCCCGTGTCAGTCTGAGGCAGTACCACAAACAATATCATCATAATTACTATTTCAATGAACAACCCCACTGACAGCATGTCTCCGTTGTATGTGTAATGGTTTAACATCTGGTTGAAGCTGTTTTTTTGTTTCTTTTCCACGTTACATAACCCCCAATCCCACAAAACTTGTCACAATCATTGCCGCAACAAGTATCAGACATACCACTGATGCGACTGCTCTGTTTCTTTTTTGCATAATATTTTCCTCCTTAAATGGGAGAGCAGCAGTGCTCTCACATCAATTATCTGTAAATTCAACAAGTTCCTTAATTAAATTATTAAACTCAATCTTCAGCTCACTTGCAGGAACAGCGTCCTTATTTGAAAAGATATGGTCGTCCGGATAATCCCTTGACAGATAATACATTGCCATAAGTACCGCCTTGTCCGGATAATCCTTTGCAATCTTTGTCTGAATAATCTCAAGGTCATGTTCCGTTAACCCTTTGTTGTTATCTATAATATTTGGAAGTTCATCCATTTTTTCACAGATTTCCTCAAATTTGTCGTAGCTCATCTTAATCATTGATTCTGCCTCCTTTTTGATGTTAGTGTTATCAGTATGGACGTTCCAATCACGCTGTATACACTACATATTCCGGCAGCAGGAATAAGCTGGGTAAGTTCACCTGATGTGTTAAAAAATGCATGCATTGCAACGGGAACTGCAATATTGTCTGTTTTTATATAGAAATAAGCAAATACTGCTCCCATAACTGCTGCCGGAACTGCCTGTGCCAGATTTCCATGAGCCAGTGCAAACAATACTGCTGATGTGATTATGCATGGCACAATACTGTTTACTTTGAAATGCTTGAAAATCTTCACAACTGCATACCTGAAGGTCAGCTCCTCAGCAAGCGGTGATAAAAAGCACAGCATAAATGCAGTTATGTTCATTTTTGATGCCAGTTCTGTAAGCTGTCTTGCATTCTCGCCCCATGTTTGTGGGATTGCTGTAGACCAGAGACAGTTGAATATCCACAAAAGCATTGTTATCGCTGTAAATGTAAGAATTGTTTTGTTGTCAACTGGATTAAACAACCTTATCTTTTTCTTTCTGTTTGCAAACCAGATTGTAAACACTGCCACAATATCAATCATGAATACGCCAAAAAACGATGCCATAAGTGAAAATACTGCTGATTTATCAGCACTCTTAAGTGCGTCAGCTATAATGTCTGGGTACCTGAGTGTGCAGACTGTTGTAAAAATAAGCCCGAATACAAGCTGGGTTATCACAAATCCAATGGCTACGCCACAGGATGAAATAACTGCAAGCACAGTTCCTTCTATGTTTTCTTTCTGTTCCATAAGACTCTCCTTAAAATTTCTTCTTTAATAAAGATGGGTTCTGATAAACACACGGTAATAATGTGAAAGCCAAATCATTATTAAAGGGTATAAATTCCCATGCTTATATAATCTTCAAAAATCTGATTTTGTCCGTATTCGATAAAGAAACACCTTTTACTGGACAAACTGGAAAAATGGAATATTATAAAGAAAACAAATCAAAAAGGAGACTAATACTATGAAATTATTCAAGAAATCGCTGCTTACATTATTGCTTGGCTTATCCCTCACTGCATGCGGAGTCAGCAAGGATAAGGTTATAAACACAGAATTTACAAGAAGCACGGAAATGGAAAGTCAGGTAAACCAGTCTGTAAGCGAGACCTCGTCAGAAGCAACATCGTTTGACTATTCAATGGTTCCCGAGTACACCGGAAGCGCATCAGTTGCCATAAATAACAATGTTCCATTTTTCAATGCTGACGAAAAGACTGCCGGAACCGCATCATTTGAAACTTATTCTGAACTTGATAATTTAAGACGGTGCGGTGTCGCTTATGCATGTATTGGCAAAGACATCATGCCGACAGAAGAGCGTGGACAAATAGGAATGGTAAAGCCTACAGGCTGGCATACCGTTAAATATGACTGTGTCGATGGAAAATATCTTTATAATATATGTCATTTAATCGCATATTGTCTTGCAGGAGAGAATGCTAACGAGAAAAATCTCATAACAGGCACAAGATACTTAAACATAGAAGGAATGCTTCCATATGAAACATTGACAGCAAAATACATGGACAACAATCCTGACAATCATGTACTGTACAGGGTAACACCTGTATTTATTGGCAGTGAACTTGTTGCAAGAGGTGTGCTCATGGAAGGCTATTCTATTGAAGATAATGGCGCAGGCGTTAATTTCTGTGTATTCTGTTACAATGTTCAGCCTGATGTAGAGATTAATTATGCTGACGGAGAGTCCAGTCAGAATAGTTCTACAAGTAAAAGTGCAAGCTTTACTGGTTACACAAATAAAGACTCCAGTTTTAGTGGTTCCACAGATAAAAGCTCTAATACCAATAGTTCTACAAACAAAGGTACAGGATTTACTGGTTACGGAGATTCTGACTCTAGTAGTTCCACAGATGAAAATATAGGATTTACTGGTTACACAAATGAAAACGCCAGTTCATATGTAGTTAACACTTCATCCAAGAAATTTCATAAGGTTGACTGCAAGAATGCTGACAAAATATCTGATAAAAACAAAGAGATTGTAAACGAATCGCGTGACGAGCTTATTAGTGGCGGGTATGAACCGTCAAAGTGTTGTAATCCGTAATAGCTATAAAGGGACTGGAAACAGTCTCTTTTTTTTATACAAAAAAAACAGCCATGGCAGAATTACCATAGCTGAAAAAGCGGATTACTTTTATTTTGCACTGTAATTAAGATTTACAGCAAGATTGAACACGCCACTGTATGATCCAGCGTGAAGTTCTGGGTAAGTGATATCACCCTTGGCATATACGTAATTACCAGAACCTGCTGTTGCAAGATCAGTGCATGACCAACTTGTCTTATTCTGCTTAACATTGGCTGTTACTGCGGCTCTGTCTGTATCTTTTACATCCTTAAGCTGGAATGTAGCGGCTGGTGTAACTGTGACAGTCTGCTTTGTTGTAATGTCACCCTTTACGCCTACATGATAAGCACTCTTTGTTGCGTCGCCGATAAGTACCTGTGGGACCTTAAGCTGCACGCTGCTTGATTTTGTAGCATATACAGAAACGCTCTGTGACTTTGTCTCTGTAGGAGCTGAAGTTGTTGCGCCTCCTAATGTCTGATCGGTTTCCTTTCCTACCTGACTCTGTGATGCATCAGAACCAGCGGTGAATGTCTCGCCGTTAGTACCCGATACTGTTGATGCTGTTGAATTGTTAAAACTTGCAGGATCGGCAGCAAATACAGGTGCTACTGTGCCTGTCAGTGTTGCGGCTGCTATAAGTGCAAATACTGCGCCTTTCATGTTTTTCTTAAACATTGTTTTATACCTTCCTTTCTGTGTACAAAAATGATAAGTTTAACTTTTTATATATGGATTTTGCAAAATTACAACAATTACTGTACTTCTAGTGCAACATTCATATCTGTTCCTACATCTTGCAATCCTGTGTTCTGATGATACACATTTGCAGTGACTACTATATTGTGTTTTCCGGCTGATAAGTATTTTGACGGGTTCCAGTCAATTACTTCACCGGGCTTTACCTCATCAGATACATAAAGTTTTTTATTTCCTTCTTTTATGATAAACTGAAGATTTACCCCTGTGGCTTCGTTCTCAATATCATTGCGAAGCGGAATAGTATCAGACGCGCCAACCTTTAAATATTCTCCTTCATATGCAATGGCATCAATAACCGTATACACTTCTGTGGTTGCGTCTGATTCAGTGTCACCATTATCTTTGTGAGCTGTATCATCTGTTGTCGGATCCTTTTTGGTGTCTCCTCCCGTAATAACTGCAATTCCATCATGCTGCATTACTGAATGGATTACAATTCCGCCTCCAATAGCTGCACCGGTAATACATAAACCTGCGACAATTGCTGCCGGTGACGAATATATCATGCCATGTGTCAGCATAATAAGCCATTTTGGACAGATTGTCCTTTTTACAGTGAGTCCGATATAAGAGTTCTTGTCTTCGGTTTTTAAGTAACCAATCAGCTTTCCCTTATTGTCATCAAAAACTGAATATTCCTTATTGTTAATGGTAAGCGTTGTTCCATCTTCACCGGGGCTCGACTGTTTTCCTTTAATTCTGATATATCCCATTAGAGAACCATTATCAGGCATTGAAGAATAATACTTTATATATTCTTTTTTATGTATCCTGAAGGTTTTGTTTCCTGAATATACATATCTCAATTACATATTCCTCTCTTTCTGCGTTTCTGTATTGATTTAATACTACATATATGAATTTTGGAAAATTACACAAAAAACATGAAGAATTTTTGGACAAAAACCGGATTGTAAATATTATATAGAAAAGATTTTCGGCAAATATTACCGTTAATTTATCAAAAACCATATTTGTTTTATTAAAAAACATGTACGAAAAAAAGGAATCCGACATACATGGGCAGAAGATATATTTATTCAGACAAAAACAGAAGATTTCCAGAAAGTAAAAGCCTTAACAAGCGCTTTTTTGAAGTTTTCTTTAAAGACACAGACCAGCTTGCCACAATGTACAAGCTTGGCAATGCAGAATATGTGGTTCATCTGGATGATGTGCCGGATGAAATGGTGAGAGCAGAACACAGAGTTGTTAACGGGGTTATGTCTGCTGACAGACTTGCTGTTCTTGATATGAAAAAACTGTATACAAAACCGTATGAGTACTGGGGTTACGACATAGTTGATGGCTCTTATAATGATGTCTGCAATGAGTCTGTTGCGACAGATGCTTATTTTGCACTTAATCCTATGATTAATAACAGAACAAAACGCTGTCAGCAGAATATTAGGGGCTTGAGCTGGTGCTTTGTTGACATTGACTATGATACAACTGAGTACAGCGACATGGATCCATATAATTTCTACTTTACATACATCAAACCTTTATTCGATGAAAAGATTCCAAAGCCTACTGTTGTTATGTTTACTGGCCGCGGGTTTCATCTGTATTGGAAATTGTGCAGAAATGAAGATTATATTGCTAATGATTGTGAGTCCATGAGAGCCAAGAAAAGATGGCAGAGAATTAATGGACTTCTTAATGATACCCTTGCTGACATTGGTGCGGATGTGAAGATAAGCAGAGATTATGCAAGATTAGTGCGCATCCCGGGTTCTGTAAACAGCAAGAGTGGCGAGACTGTCACAATTGTTGCCATGAATGAAAATTGCAGATATACATTATTTGACATTGACACTTTCTTTAATGGAAAGGAAGCATCTGACAAGATGTATGATCTTTTTGACCAGATGGTTGAGGTTTTAGGCTTTGGCAGGGATACTATGCTCACAAGAACTTATGTACATTCATTCATTACAAAGAATTTCAAGAACTTTTGCAGGAAAATTCATGGAAAAGCAACTGTGGACCAGATAAAGACTTGCAAAAAGCTTGCAAAGAGAGCTGATATTAAGTGTCCGAAGTCATTTAAGAGCAAGTTTGATGCTCATCTTTTCATCAGACGATGCAATAAGATAATTGCAAGAAACTTTGACCCGACAAAGCCTATTGCGTGTTATCATGGAATGTCGCCAATTGGATTAAGTCTCAAGCGTCTTGCAATGATTGAAGATGTTGTTAAGTGTGACAATAACAGAACAGGGCATCGTGAACTGACTCTGTTTGTTGCACGTATATTAAAGCTACAGGTAACTGGCGGCGATAAAGAAGCTGCTGTTGCATACATATTAGATTTGAACCAGCAATTCTCTGAGCCTCTTTCTGAAAAAGAGGCTGTTTGTGCTACAAAATCAGCAGAAAAGTATTATGGAGAAGACGTAACATGGTTTAAAATCACAAACAAACTATTTTTTGATTATCTGGGTGTACCGGATGAGGAAAGGAGCATATATTTGGGCAGACAGAAAAAGCAGCTGACTCCTGAGGAAGAAGAGGAGAGAAAGCTGAGACTTCGCAGACAGAAGTTAGAGTCATATTACAGACGTCGTGCGCGAAAGGGACTTGATACAATGGAGGAGAGACAGCTCAAAAAGAGAGAAGCCATTAAGGATTGTATTGCAAAAAACATGCGCATTACTGCAATGGTTGAAGAGACTCATATTGCAAGAGGTACTATCAGAAACCTTATCATCGCAATGTTTGGAACTCCTGAAATGAAAAAAGTCAAGGCACTTGTAAAAGCAAACTCTACTGATGAAAAGAGTGCAAGAGAGTTTCTTGACAGCATTGATCTTGTCTTAAAGGCAAAGAAAGAAGAAGAGGCTGCCTCAGAGGCTGCTGCTAAGGAAGCAGCGGCTTCTGAGGCAGCTGAAAATGATGCTCAAAAAAATGTTCAAAGCAAATCGAAATCTAATTATATTAAGGAGTCTCTCCCTGCTTCCTGCGTCATGGGGTGTAACCAACTTAATGCTGACAAGGTAGTGGAGCCAAATAGGTGTAACGAGATTACTGCTGCGGATAATGCTGTAACGGATGATTGTGTAACGGACGCGCCGTTAGCAAATTCGCCTGTAACAGATAACGCTGTTGACAATGACGATTCAGCGGATAATGTAACAAGTGAATATGCACGAAAGAATCGTAACAGACTCATTCATAGAATGATTTCTGTGCACAGCAAAGAGGTTATGGATAACTATCTGACAAAGGATGCTAACACAAGCGCTGCTGCAAAAGCGCAGTATAAGAAAAACATTGTAAGCAGAGACTGTGTTAAGCAGAGTATTGTTGACGCATTATTTGCTTCCGGATGGGCATCTAAACGAAAGTGCTGTTAACAGATGACCGCTTAGGTGGTTCCGGTAGGAAGCACCGTTAAGAGCGGACAATGAGCAGATTCCGTTAGGAAGCTGCGGTACATGCTTGCTTTATAAGACAAAGATGCATATAAGTTGTTAGAAGTATAAGCAGTCAAAGATACAAGCGGAAGAGTATAAGACGGGTTACATGCTGACAAACAACATAAACGGTTAATGAACAAACTGTTAGAGATGCAAACTGATAACATGTTTCAAAGACTATATAAACGGATAACAGCTCATCAGTAAAGGCACATAATCAGGAAAGGGCTTTAAATATGGTTACAAAAACAGCAAGAGGATTTAAACGAAATATTGAAGAAATGAATAAATACATTGACAAGATGCCGCATCGTGTAATAATTGATCCAGCTGAATATAAGGAAAGGTTTGGATTTGACTGGCTATATGAACAGGATATTGTTGAAATTTTGGATAAAAGAATCGAAGAGAAACATGACCTGATAAAAATGGTACAGTATGTCTGTCCAATTTGTCATTCTGAAAAATGGAAATGCCCATATCCTATAAACCATTTTTATACAAAATCCGCTAAATGGCAGCAATGTTTAGAATGTGCCTACGTTGGTAACTTCGCTGAACATCATAAATTCTACTACATGAAAAACGTTTACAAAAACGTTTACATGAAGCTAGACAATTGAGAGAAATAGTAGAAATACCGCTTGCTCATTTGGACAGTTTCAAAGTTTTAAATATTATACATATAACAATAAATAATTATTATTCAGAAAGGAATTGATGACTATGACAAAAGCAAAAGAGCATCCATTGTATATAGGTGAAGTAGCAGGACTTCCTACGTTCTGGGATTGTGACGATTTGGATATTGAGGGTTTACATTTAAGACAGGTTCGCAAAGATGATGAGTATAATTTTTATAATTCAGATGACTACCATTATATGATTTCTCTGGTTCCCGGCATTAACAGATGGCAGATTACCAATGAAATTAGTACCGAAGTTACAACTTATAAAAAAGATGAACTCGATAAGGCTGTGTATCATACGATTAACATCTTTAATGCTGACAAGGCTCATGAAGATGATGAAGACGATACCCCTGACAGTGATGATGAGGACGATATGGTTAACTTCATGGACTGCGGCATGTATTCGGCTTTCAATCATCTGAATAAAATATATGAGATGGAAAAGAAATACGGGCTTAAAGAATCTAATAAGCATGTAATCTAACAGAATGTAAAAAGAGACTTCATTACGAGGTCTCTTTTTTACGTCTGCATGAAAATCCATATTTATTGTAGTCATATAAATAAATATAAAGGAGGAAACGATTATGACAGAAAATATCAGCAATCAGTTTTTGATGGAGACGAAAGAAAGACAACGGGACATTATGTCTAATGCTGTAGACAGTACATGCCGCTACTGCATCAAAGAAGACTGTGATGGCTGCTTTGTACAGGAACTTAAAGATGAGGCTATGAAAGAGGAACTGGTGGCAACTCCATGGAAAAATTTTGGAAATGCTAATTATCTTGCATACGGCGGATGTCTTGTAAGGAAACATTTCACTGAGGAACCGGAAGTTCAGGAACTTGTTTTTGACGTGTTCTACCTGAGTCCAAATCGCGGAGGGAACAACAACGTTAACTTTGCTGTTCTCTGCTGCATTAGTCTGACAGGCTCATGGCTTCCATGGAAAAATATGCTCAAGTGTTGTGGGCTTGATAAAGATGCCAAGCTTCCAGTTGCAGAACTTGTAAAGAAACACGATCCAATGTTTCTTGCAAAGGATATGGTTTTGTATGTGCTTTTTTCGAAGGAAAGAGTTGATGGTGATTTTGCTAACTTTTCGCCAAGTGTCTTCAAGAATGATGCATATAATATATATCCGTCTAATATTACGGACTGTTTGGTATCAAATGCAGATGTTGTAAAATGGCTTCATGTCCTTGGTGCCGAAAGCATCATTGATGAACAGGTAAAAGCAGAAGATACTGCTGCCAGTGAACCATGCTGTGAAGAGAAATCTCTGACAGTTGGCGACATTGTAAACAACGATAAGTTTGACTTTAATGCAAATTTTGATGTTTATCTTTGTGACAAGGATATCACATGGGATCAGACAGGTGAACCAGCTTTCAGCACAGGCATCAAGGAAAGTGAAAACAAGGTTCCAATTGAGGAGCTTTATGACTGTAAAGTTATCTATATGACAATTAGCAATCATACACTGATTATTGAGGTTGCCAAGGAAGAGGTATCAGCATGAGCGGGTACAACAGGCAGAAATGTATGAGTAATAATGCGGTTGCTGCCTATGAAGACGGACTACTGCCAAAGTCAAAGCTTAAGGCATGGCAGAAGAGAGCAGTTGAGGCAGGAGCAGTCATGAAAGCTGAATGGCATCATACCGGAAAGTTTTATGGTGAAACAGACTTTTACAATCCTGTTGACTTTGAGGCATTAAATCCAAAGGATTTCCCGGTAATCAAAAAGGAAAAGCCGGAGGAAAACAAGTGGTATGTTCTAGTTTCGGCTGAATGGGGTGGAACGAAGAGTCATCCAAAGATTACTGGTGCCAACATTAAAGTAACTGACCATATTACTGAAAAGCAGAGAACTGCTAAGAAGTATTTTAGATATGGCGGCTACATTAAGGAGTTTGTGTCTGAAGATGAAGCAAGAGAGTTTGCTGACAGTGCTAAACTTGACACGTAAACAAAGAAAAGAGACTTCATTATGAGGTCTCTTTTTTTGTCTGCAAAAACCCATATTTATTGTGTCATATAAATAATAAATAAAGGAGGAAAAATATTATGGCAAAAACAATAAAAATTAAAAATGTAGGTTCATGTGCTGAGCTGCACAGGGATCCAAGAACTGGCATTGCATGGGTTAAGGATTGTTCGACAGGAATGGGACACAGCTGTCATGCAAACATTGATGCAACAGGTTCAGTAAGAGGAATGAAAAAACTTGGATATTGGGGCAAAAATGATAGAACTGTAAAAAGTCATGGATTTATCTATAACATTGACACATTTGTTATAGATGAAAAAGATCCATATGACATGCTGGCTGCAGAATATTGTCAGTGTGAAGCATGTGTTGAGAGAAGATCAGCTGAGGCAAAGGAGGATTAGATTATGAAATTAACAACAAATATTCCTGCAAACCCTGAGTTATATCTGACGCAGGATGATGGCTCTTTGGAAAAGTTTTCTGTTGGCAATAAAGTGACAGTGCTCATGTTAAATCACAATCAACGCATAGGAGTGATTACTGAGATTCGGGCTGATCACTTCTGCATACGTCCTATTGACAGGCATTTCACACCAATATTTGACATTGAAACGGTGTCATTGTCAAATGTGAAGAAAATGAGAAAGGCATCAATTGACGATTTGGATAAGCCTTATTTTGATGACGAAGAACGTGAATTCTGGATGACCCATTATGTAAGTCGTGATGGAATTGTAGAACGCACGCCTGAAGACATTGCAACTATGCGAAGATACCTTGGAGAGAGGGAGATGTAATATGTTATGCAGAGACTGCAAACATTGCAAAACAAAGCCTGTTGGCTATGTTTCGTCAAGAAATTGGTGTGAGGCTCTTCCTAAAAAGGATCGTGGCATTCATCCGCATCTGAACACAGTTAATCCGAAGTGTCCACTGAAGATTAATAGAGAACTTATTAACAGGTAAACACGAAAAAGACTGGCATTTGCTGGTCTTTTTTGGCTTATTTCTGTTCAAACTCCATCTTTATCCTGTATTTCATAATATAAAAAATAAAAATAAAGGAGGAAAATATTATGAAGAGATTTGATTTAGGAATGAGTATCAATTATTGTCCGACATGGGGAGTAGTTGAATCAGTGAGAGAGTTTTTCCAGAATGCACATGACGAGGAGATTGTTAATCCGGAGAACAAAATGTACTTTGGATATGACAAGGATTCTAAGACACTGCGTATTGGCAACAAGAACGGCAGGCTTACAACAAATACACTGCTTCTTGGCCAGTCATCAAAGAGAGATAATTCCGAGACTATTGGCCAGCATGGAGAGGGTTACAAGGTTGCAACTGTAGTACTTCTTAGAAACGGTAAGGGTGTTAAGGTTTATAATCGAGCTGACAAAGAAGTCTGGACAGCAAAAACTATAAAATCCCGCAGGTATCAGGCAGATGTCGTAGTGTTTGATATTGAAAAAGTATCAATATTCAAATCTATTCCTGACCATGACCTCATCTTTGAGATTTCAGGTATTGATGAAGATGAGTATAATGCGATTGTGGACAGCAATTTGTTCTTGCAGGATTTGCGGGAAGGAGAGGACTATATTACTTCTAATCCGGGCTATCCATTGACTACCCGCATGTGCAAAGTGCTGACCGGTGAAAAACATGCCGGAAAACTGTTTGTTGGCGGATTATACGTCACAACAAGCAAGTATGCAAAATACGGCTATGACTTTGCGCCTGGGCTTGTCAAGCTTGACAGGGACAGAGGTTTCATTGATGGAATTGACTTGCAGTTTCTTACTGCAAAAGTAATTTCTGCAACAGGAGATACTGAATTAATCAATGAGGCCAAAAACTTCTGGGATGGATCATATTTCAAATACTATCTGTCCAGCTATAAATCTGTCTTTGATAACAGTTCTTATGCAGAAATGTTTGACAAGAGTTATCAGGAATTTCTGGATGAAAATGGTGAAGATGCCATTCCAGTTCAGACTACTGATGATTTCAACAGGCTGTCGCGGAACGGATTCAATCCGGTACTGGTTGAGGAAAAGGATTTCTTCTTCTACTCAGGCAGCAGCATGTATAATCCAGCTCCTGATATTGAGGATGAACCTGATGCTGGTGAACTGGCAGATAGGCTTGAAGACTGGTTTGCTGACATCAGTCTTGACCATGACTCTGATGAGTACAATGATGGCGCCAGTATTGTAGGTGACATAATTGAATATCTCAGATCACTGTAAACACTTAAAAAGACTGGCATTTGCTGGTCTTTTTTTTGCAGAAAATCTCTTTTAAATTGTTTATTTTGTTTAAGTATAAAGACCAGTGGTATTTATGCATTTTTGATTATTATGATGGCGAAGAACTGACTGTCTACAAAATTGATAAGACTATTGATGAAATTATCAAATAAAAAAAAGAACAGACCAACCATTTGCTCCTTTTTTTGTAAACTCCATATTTATTGTGTCATAACAATTAAAACAATAAAGGAGGAATACGATATGGCAGAGATGACAGATATAGAAATCAAAAATGCTATAGGTATTATTGATTCGGGTATTAAAAAGTTTTGGGTTAAAAATGGTGCTTGGACAGGTATCGTTTCGCAGAGAGGCATCGACAGAAGAAGGAAATTTTGTAAAATAGATGCCTATGACGGAGATACTTTGGTTAGGACGTTAACAGTCTACGAGGGTAATACTCTCGACTGGATAATTAACATCATAGAGTAAACAGCAAAAAAAAGAACAGACCAACCATCTGCTCTTTTTTTTTTGCAAACTCCATATATATAGTGTCATACAAAAAAAATAATTATAAAGGAGGAAACAGATATGACAAAGGAAATTATCAAAGCAATGGGAAACGTAAGATATTTTCTCGTAACAAAGGATACTACAAGAGAGGAACTTGCACAAATGTTCAATGAAAAACGTGGACATTTGTTTGGTACGAACTACGTTGAGTTCCTGCCATGTTCGATTGAACAGATTCCAGGCTTGGAAGACGCTATTCTCAATAAGGATGAAGCTGGCTTATTGAAAGCTATTCGTCTTTACAGAGGAAGTGTGAAGCAAATTTATGAGCTCCTCGTTGTAGATATGCTCTCATTGGAGTATACTCTGATGGATGTCTGCTCAGATGATTATGAATTCCGCAACCTGAGTGAAACTTCGGTTAAAGAAATTATATTATCTGAGATAAAACGTCTTCTCTGATAATCATGAATACAACGATGGTGCCTGTATTGTAGGTGACATAATTGTATATCTCAGATCACTGTAAACACTTAAAAAGACTGGCATTTGCCGGTCTTTTTTTTTGCATACAAAAAGACCCTGAAAAGAAAATATATTCTTTCAGAGTCCCTCTGCAAATTTTTAGTATGTTTTTGTTTTGCGGCGTATGCTTTGCCGCATATATAATAGGTAATTGAGCTTTCTGCTCAATATTCATGATAACGCATGTAGTGTGCACTGTCAAATGCTTTTGCGATTGAGAGATAAGGAATGGTTTTCTATATAAGATAAAAATGTACGAAAAAGAGGGCTTTTGTTTTTTTTGTTACCGTAGGGGGATCACTGAAAAAATATGATTTTTATAAAAACGGAGAATATGCGCAAAACATGGGGCTACAAAGCTAATCATACATATTTTAAAAAGTACGATTTAGCTCTAAATTTATAAAAAAATGTATGAAATGTATTCGTACATTTTTTATAGTATGGTAAATAAGAAAATTATATTCGAGAGATGATGATGGGATTTGAACCCACGATATTAGTTTTGCAGACTAATGCCTTTTCCTCTTGGCTACATCATCATAAAGGTGCTAGACGGGATTTGAACCCGTGATCTTCAGAGCCACAATCTGATGCTTTGAACCTGCTAAGCTACTAACACAGCGCAGTGTATAGGAATCGAACCTATGCATCCGTTAAGATGGCTACTGATTAGCAATCAGACGCTTTACCCCTCAGCCAACACTGCATATATTAAGTTTAAAACGGAGTGCCTGAGATTCGAACTCAGATATCCTTTCGGAATGACGATTTTCAAGACCGCTGCTGTGCCAATTGAGCCAACACTCCATAATGCTCCCGGAAAGTTTTGAGCTTTCGACCCCTTGGGCTTCAACCAAGTACTCTACCTCTGAGCTACGGGAGCCTGATGAAATTAGTTTCAAAGTCTACAATTATATGAATCATTTCCTTTATTTTTAAAATTAAGTCGGCGGGGCAGGGCTTGAATAAAAGAAATTAATAATGGATAGGGTTGGATTCGAACCAACGAAGCCGAAGCAACAGATTTACAGTCTGCCCGATTTAACCACTTGCATACCTATCCTCATGTTATACCCGCCGGTAATGTACCATCGGGGACTTGAACCCCGGACAGCTCGATTAAAAGTCGAGTGCTCTGCCAGCTGAGCTAATGATACATGTATTTCTTATATTGTTTCAGTTATGACAATATCGTTTATCGTGCAGCCGAAGAGTGCTGCAAGTGCAACAAGATTGTCGAGTGTCGGAAGTGTTTGTCCACGCTGCCACTTGTATACAGCATTTACAGTTGTAAGTTCAAGCGCTTCCTTTATATCGTTTACAGTGAGATTTGCGTTCTTTCTTAATTCTGCAATCTGCTTTCCTGTCTGTTCCATGTTAATTATTGGCATAATAGTTATTTCCTTTCATTTTTAAGCAATAAAAAAAATCGTTCATCTGGGATGCGCCCTGAGATAAACGACATGAAAGAAAAATATTTATGCAGTAAATATGTTTTTCAGACAGAATTTTCGTTCATATAAAAGCGCATCAAAATAGAGTCCTTTTTAAAGTAAGAACTATGTTTACAACTGTATGAACTTTTATAGGACTTAATTACTGTAAGCATTTATTATTTTTCCTTTCTCCTGCGTTTTTTCGCAGATAACTGTTTTCCTTTTGATGATCATACTATAGCATATTATTTTTGTTTTGTCATTATCCTGTAAGGATAATTTTCAGTATTTTATGTTAACCTTTTATAATATCACATTTTTAAACAAAAATGTTCATTTTATTTGGACAAAATAAAATGAATAAATACTATATATATAGATAATAAAGTGATATAATACAATATATAGTAAATATAGTAAATACGATAAAGGAGATGAACTATTATGACACAACTATTGGCAATTGCACACGTAATCAAAATAATATTTATAGTAATTTGCATTATAACTGCTTATTACTGGATAAAAGCTCTCATTGCAGCAAAAAGATGTGATTCTGTTATAGATAAGTTTGGTAGGGAATACAGGGATGGGTTTTTTAAAATTATTGAGAAGATACAGATTCTTGACGATATTGATGATAATAAAAAATTTCAATATGAAATTAATAATGCATTAACTCTTTATAAACTGCTGGGTTGTGAAAAACCAGATTATGTCTGGACGCCTGATAGCATAAGTCATCTTGCTGCTGAAGCATTTGAAATAAAATTACTTTGTATATGTGATAAAGATATAGACAAGGATAATGAAAGAGGTCGCCAGATAAAGATTATTCTGGATGATTTTAATAGCTTGCAGGACATTATTGATAAGTGTGATAAATATTGCAGCGATAAAAATGCACAATTTTATTTTGTTCCGAAAGTATTATATGATGGCAGAGAACTTGAACGTATTAATTATAAAAAGTACCTTTCTGGAGGAAGCAAGCTTTATTTGGAAATTCAGGAAGAAAAGCAGAAGAAACTGGATGAGCAGAATAAGAATAGTCAGAGGAAAAAGAGAAAATAATTTGTAGAGAGATGAAATGTCTGTATTGATTTTTCATCTCTTTTTTTTTGGACAAACTGTCTTTTGTGAATATTATATAAGAAATAATATTTTGTGGAAATTAAAGGCAGGTAGTAAAAATGAGTAATATGATAAAGAAAGTAAGCAGAGATCATGAGAACTATGAGGTTAATTCTGCTGACAAAATTATGGTATATAACAGGCTTGGAAAATTATATACTGACGAAGACCTTAAGAAAATGGATGCAGACGAACTGACGGTAATAAAGAATATCTGCAACGATATGAATATGGAAAGTAATGGCATTGACGATATTATAATAAGAAACAGTTGCTACTATGAAAGTCGTTTTGCTGGCGATTATCGGTTTATAAGACGTATTATCCGTATTGAAGGACAGAGGGTGGCTGACTGACATGAATATATTGTGGGCAATATTTTTTGTAACGCTGTTTATAGCAGCAGTAACTTGGGTATTTGTCTTTGTAAATCAGAATGCAAAACATTTGCCGGAAAATGTGGGGCTTGCGATTGTAGTGATATGCTACATAAATGTATTTGCAATGATTATTTCAGGAGTTATTCTTGCAACAATTTATATACTTAAAGCGTTGCATTTGGCATGAATAAGAGATTAGGAGAACAATTATGATTTATATCACTGGCGACTGTCATGGAAACTTTGAGCGGTTTGATCCGTACATATTTCCTGAACAGTCAGAAATGACAAAAGATGATTATGTTATCATATGCGGAGACTTTGGCGGTGTGTGGGAACTTGACACAAAAGGCGAGCCGTGGAGAGAGCAGTTTGCAGGAAATAAGCATAATGCGAGAGTTAAATGTGAAAATATGCAGCTTGACTGGCTTGAGAGCAGACCTTTTACAACTCTTTTTGTAGACGGTAATCATGAAAACTATGACAGACTGAACGCTTATCCTGTAGAAGAATGGCATGGCGGCCATGTCCACAAAATTCGTTCGTCAGTAATTCATCTGATGCGGGGAGAGGTATTTGATCTTTGTGGTAAAACATTCTTTGCGTTTGGCGGAGCATCGAGTCATGACATAAGAGGCGGTATCCTTGAGCCTGCTGCCAGTGATTATAAAGAAAAGCTGATTGAAGCATACAAAAGTACTGCACCATTTCGTATCAACCATGTGAGCTGGTGGAAAGAGGAGCTTGCATCTGACGAAGAGAAGATTAATGGTTTCAAAAATCTTGAAAAGCATGATTACAACGTAGACTTTATTGTAAGCCACTGTTGTTCAACATCGACACAGAACATTCTTGGCGGCGGGCTGTATAAGTCTGATCATGAAACAGATTATCTGGATGAGGTGAGAGCAAAGACAGAATTCAAGAAATGGTTTTTTGGCCATTATCATGCTAACAGAAATGTTAACGATAAGGAAATCTGCATTTATGAACAGATTATAAGGATTATGTAATAATTCTTATAATCTGCACGCAGTAACAAATAATACGAACAATACATAGAGGAGGACTCATTACTATGATTTATTTATTGTTACACTTAACTCCATTTGCACAGAATTTTCTGGTAAAAGGCATGATATTTGCTGTCTGTTTTGGTAATGTTATTGGTTTTATTGTGTTTATTATTTCCTGTCATGATATAACTGGTTCCAGAAAGATTAATACTGATACTGCTGGCAAATCTATTGCTTATGGGTTTATTACAATGGCTGCAATAATGATAGCAGTGTTTGCATTTACAATGGCGGCACAGGAAGTGGGCATAAAGGAAATTCTTTTCAAAAAATTAGATGCTAACTATCCGGGTTATATAGATGTCGAATATTCCAAGTCTGATGATAGATATACTTTTAAATACAAAGATCAGTGGTATTCATGCGATTTTGATTATTATAATGGAGAAAAGTTGACTGTATATAAGGTTGACAAAACACTTGATAAGACCATTGAGTAACAGAAAGGAGAAAATAAATTATGAAACCAAATTTCAGAAAATTTAAGAAAAAGGTTTTTCACAAGACAATGCCTCATGGAGGATGGAAGAAATATAAGGATGTCATGAAAAAGGCCGGGTTCAGATAACGAAAGGATAAATCTGTCATGTTTCATATAGGAATAGAAGATCTAGCGGCAAATGCATTTATTGAACTGCTTCAGAAAGATGAAAAATGTAACTTTGTAACATATGATGAGCTGGAACGTTATGGAAAACAAACGGTTAAGGTGTTGGCTGAAAAAGACGAGAAAGCAACACTGCTATTGTCAAGAAATTATACAGACGCAATGTTTCGTGACTGCTCAGACTTTTTTGAAGAGGAAAAACAGGGTATCCGGTTGAAAGCAGACAAGAACAGAAAAGCATTAATTAATCGCTTCAGGGGATATCTGCCGATTAATGTCTTATTAGCGCTTATGGATGAGCGCAGCGTAAAAGTGTTGAGGATATCATTGTAAATACAGTATATTAATGAAAGGATAAAATTATTATGCAAAAGAAAAGAATTGTTATGGCAGCGGCGGTTGCAGTGCTTGCTGTCGGATTAACAGGATGCTCACTACTTGACAGTGAGGTTAATGAACTGAATGGGACTATAAAAGGAAATACGTATAATGTTTCTTTTTACAGTAATGATGGGGTAAACTTTATGAACATGAGCGGCGAAAAAATAGACATGTCGTCAAATACTGTAGAAGAGCCTGTTTATACAGATGGTGGCTGGGGATATTCGGAGACAATGAGCTCCGTTGTAACAGTAACCATTGATGGCAGTGAAGTAGAAAGTTGTGGAAGCACAATGATTTTCGCAGAGGATGGACTTGAGCCGGAAGTGGATTTCAAAAGCCCGGAGCTGATTGAAAGCGCATCAGGCGGTTCAGTCAAGGATTATACATTCATCGCTGGCATTGTCAACAAGGTTAAAAACAATTTTGGAAAGAGCAGGGTGGTTGTAATCCAGTCGCAGCTTGGCGATCCGATATGCGCATACTCAGGGGACGAAGTATACTGGAAAGTCTGCAAAGACCTGCCAAAGACAACAAAACTGATGATTGACGGAAAAGCATTGTATATCCATAGAGCTAATTTCCAGATAATTGATAAGGAATTATTGGATTAGCATTACAAAGAGGCTGTAGTTATGCAGCTTCTTTATTTATACTTAAAATCCATATTTGTTTATATAATTTTTCATAAACAAAATAATAAGTAAAGGAGGAATGTATTATGAAGATTATAAGAAATAATGAAGAGATTGAGCTTACAATGGATGAAGTGTTCGAGGCTCACAAGGAATTTGTTACATCTTTCATGAGCGGCGAGCTTATAGGAAACCACGATATTCCTGAAGCCGATGCTGACTCATTAGCAAATCGTGCTTACGACATATACTGCGACCGTGAAGGCTATACAGAGCAGGATGCTATAAGTGAGGCTGCTGACGAGTATATAAAACAGCATCAACATCAGTAAAATTTAAAGCAGAAAGATTTTTGTCTTTCTGCTTTTTATATGTATAAATATATGTAGGTTTATATGTATAAATATATGTAGGTTTATATGTAGTTTTATATGTATGTTTATGTACATAAATATGTGTATAATTTCTTGCAAAAAAAATATTGAATTTTTTTTAATTCTCTTTGGACAAAAATTGAAAACGGAATATTATAAACGTGTATCTGATTTGCGAGTTTTTTACACTCATTTTTGGATCTCTTTTCTTAGTTTAATTACAATGGTACGGCAGGAACTGCCGGAACCTAACGCCTGTGGACATTGTGTAAGACCTGTTAACATGGTATATATGCTAACAGGCAGTAGTGGCTTGAAACAGGAAGCTCGGTTACTTGTAGCCGAGTAGTTCACATATCTCCCGTCTGCCATCAGAGCAGTATTGCAGGTGCAGTTCCTGCAAGGAGATTTCGTCTGGATAAGAAAGGCGTCTGTCGACTATTTTTGATTCCGGACATTTAGTGCCCGTAGCTCAGTTGGTTAGAGCATCCGGCTCATAACCGGACGGTCGAAGGTTCGAATCCTTCCGGGCACATTTTTATCTAGTACTAAAACTACCTACCGACTGTTTCAGTGCTGGATATTTTTACGACTGCGGAAAAGCAAAATAGCGTCTGCATGAGCTGACTATAACGGCAAATAATGTGGATGCTTATGCTTATGCGTCAGGTTCCTTCTACGAATACATATGGATGCATTTATAAATTACCTGATACAATTGCCACAGTCTTTGTTCCGGCTATATTAAGACTTCCTTCTTAATACTACAGATCAAAACACATTTTTTTAGTGTTGATAATTTCCGGAACGTAATAATAATTCAAAAGCAGATATGCCGCAGCTTCCTTCTTTCTCAAAGGTCTGATAAACTTTAAAGTTAGCTGTAACAATCACTGCGAAACAGGCTACGACAGCAGTTCCTTCTATAATATGGGATATCTCGTTTGGCTGATTTTGGTCAGTTGAGATAGTTGGTGTACTGCTGTCAATTCCCAGTTTTTATCAAAGGAGAAAATTCATTATGGAAAATTCAGTATTTAGCATCATTTTAAGAAGAAAAAACAGAGTGTTTATCAATGATAATGATATGCTTAAATCCCTTTCTGGCGCGGCCGGTGAAAAGAATAAGCAGATTGTTGCAACAATGAATAAGAACATAGAAGTCTTTGGCTATACAATGTCAGAGGCTCTTTTTGACAAGCTTGTGCATATGAAAGCTAAGAGCCGTGAAGTAGTATATGATATTCTTGTAAACGGACTTAAGGAAATCACTGGTGCTGACAAAGTATACAATCCGATGTATCCTAATTTCCCTGAGTCTGTCATGAAAAAAGATGATTTTGAACTGTATTTCAATGCTATCGTTCATTACTGGTCTTTTGGCACCCTTCTGCCTTATGAGGAGAAAGAGGAGAGAGCACCTCTTTTTAACACTGCAAAAGTTAAGGTACTCGAGGCAGGTTCGTTTAATGACTTAAATGACATCTTTAACAATCTTTGCGCATCAAAGACATCTCTTTCAAAGAATGATGTGGATGATATGATCTTTATTTTAAACTCAGTAAAGGTTACTCTGCCGGATGAAATTCCGTTTAAGGAGAATGCTGCGTGCGTATGCAGACTGCTTGTTGATACTGGTGTTGACACAGACGGTTCTTTATGCAAAAAGTACGTAAAGACCGCAACTGATATATTGCGTCTTATTACAGCAATGTCTGATGGTGACGTCAGCCTTGCAGAAAATACCAAGTTCAGGAACTTAAAAAGAAGCGAGCGCAGAATCATCATGAATCTTCTTGCGGGCTGTGGAAATGCAGCTGAGGATATGAACAGATATGCCGGAAGATGGATCCGTGTAGGCGAAAAACTGCACCCGGGTGAGTTTGCTAAGAATGAGCGCTATACAAAAGTTGTTCAGGCATTTGGCGTCATAAGAAATGATGGTAAAATTCAGTCGTTTGCAGGAAAAGTGGACGCAGCTGTTGCATCAGGTGACGTAAACGCTGTTGTTTCCCTGCTTAAGAAGCGCCCGGGAGAGTTTGCAAGAAGAATTGATTTTCTTCTTCGCACATTTGACAAGGATGCCGACAGGAAGACTGTTATTATGGGCTTTGCTTCTGTTGCAAAAGATGTATCTTCTACAGTGCTTTTACAGGTAAGGGAACATTTCATCAATAAACTTAACGGTAATGATGATATGAGGGTTTTCTTCCCAAAGGGAAATCTTGCAAGATCATACTATGTCAAGAATAACAAAACAGAAACTGTTTCTGAGGATGCAATGAAAATGGTTATTGCTGTCTGCGAGAGCGCTCTTGTTAATATATATGGAAACAGGGAGTTCCTTGGAAAAGTATATATTGATGAAGCTCTTAAGAATTATACAGTTCCATTCTCATTAAGAAGCGCAGGCAAGACAATGACTGCTGTTTCAAGGGGCTCACGTATCGCAATAGATGACAGCGCAAAGATTATCAGGCCATTCATCTGGTGGACTAATACTAAGGATAACATCATTGACGTTGATTTATCTATTGCTGTTTTTGCTGATGACTGGAATTGTCTTGAGCATGTATCATACTCAAATCTTAAATCAAGCAGGTTTGGAATCTGCCACTCTGGTGACATTACAAACGGCGGGCCTGTTGATGGAGAAGGTGTGGCTGAGTTTATCGACCTTGATATTGAGAAAGCTTTATCTGCAGGCGCAAGATACGCGGTATTTAATGTGTATAATTTCTCAGAGGAGCTTTTTTCAAAGATGGAGCATGCTGCTTTTGGTTTTATGACAAGAAATGACATGGAAAGCGGGGAAATCTTCGAGCCGTCTACAGTAAAACAGCGCATGGATCTCGCATCAGCAACCACCACATGCATTCCGGTAATCTTTGACCTTAAAGAAAGGGTGTTCATCTGGTGTGACATGGCACTTACTGCTGACCATGTAAAAGCTGGCTACGGCGGCATTAATGTGGAGAGCAATCTTCCATCGGTAGTTGTTACCTGTAAAGCCATGGTTGATGTCAAAAAACCTAATCTGTATGACTTGTTTATGTTCAATGTTAAGGCGAGGGGTATTATTACCGCCAATCCGGACGAAGCGGACATAAGATTTGGTCTTGATGATAACTGTGATGTGAAGCCAAGTGACATTGATACTATTGTGGGAAAATATCTGTAAGCAGTCTTTTGAGAGAAGGATTTATAGGGAGTGCGTAATTGCGCTCCTTATTTTTGTGTAAAAATACATATTTTAGGATTTTCTTGTAGAAATGTATACAAAATGTTGTTATACATGTTGAATTAGCTACTATATATTGTATAATTAGTTTATGAAGCATAAAAATCCATATATATACTTTATAAACAATATATTAATTAATAACGGAGGATAAAAATATGAAAAATTTATTAGAAGTTTTCAAAAATGAGGAAGTCTCATTAAACGACTTCCTTAAAGCATCAAAGACAATAGCACTTAAGCTTTTAATCTTTATTATGGTGTCATTGATATTTAACATTTCTCATGATGAAATTAAAGATTATTTGCTTAACCCACGTAATGCAAAAATTGCGCATAATTTCGTTATATGTGCTTTTATTATATATGTAGCTCAAGCATTTGTATGGGATTATATTGTGAATCATTCTGAAAATCCTGAAAGATGGCTCGGTTTTCATGTTGTTGCAAACAAATTTACTGCTGCAATGTTATATATCGCAGCGGCAATAGCATTTTCTTACGTATGTTCTGGAACTGCGGATAGTTTTATGATGGCATTTGCTATAATATCAGGTATCATTATGGTTATAAATGATTTTAATTCTGCCGCTGAACATGTGCAATATGATCGTCAGCAGGAAAAATCCAAAGAGAAGGAATCTACAGGAATGTCCATAGGCAACAAACGTGTTTTCTATGGTGATAAGGTTTGCACATCTGATGGCGTTGTCTATTATGTTGCAAAATGTATTATTTATCAAAAACCAACACTTTGTAAAGAAAATGAACGTCATTGGGTTGCTGATCCTTGGCAGTTTGAGCGTATGATTAAAAATCACGAACTTAATTTTATTGAAAATTAAACACTAAAGAACAGTCAATAACGACTGTTCTTTTTCTTTGCCTCTAAAAACCATATTCATATTGTTACTAATAATTTGTCATATAAGAATAAAGGAGGAAATAATTATGGCAACAATTAATGGTTATGGATTAGAACTTACAACAGCAGCAGGTTTTTCTTATGAGAAGTATAAGAACTTCATCAAAAACCATATTGCAAATCTTGAGGAAAAAGCTGAAAAATCTGAGGCAGCTGAATGGGTACTTAAAGGTTGTAAAGATTATTTAGCATCTGACGATTTAACAAATGCTGATGTATGCCTTAATTCTGGCATTGCTACACCAGCAGCATTTCTTTCAAACATCATGTTTCTTGAGACAGGCATCAGATTTTCTGCTTACAATGATGCAGAGGATTATGATGTTTCAGCAGGCATTGTTATGTTTGAGGAAAACTTCCCATGGCTCATGACGGAATTCGAGAGAAACATGACAAAACAGGTGCTTGACGATATTTTTGTTAAGTACATTGCTGAACTTGGCATGGATATAAGTCCTGACAGTATCTGTGTTGACACAGACATTTAGAAAGGAGGAAATGTTCATGCTAAAAGTAATCAATATTGAGGCCAGTAAGTATTCTATTGAATATGATCCGGCTAAACAGTGGGACTATCATATTAAGAGAGGCAGTGAGGACCTGTCAAAGGTTCTTAAGACAAATGTTATGAACGATTTGGTCTTTTGTCTCACTGAAAACCTTGAAAAAGGCGTTGTTCTTGAGGGTATCACTGTAAGCGAGAAATAGGAGACAGATATTATGGCAAAGAAATTCATAAGGAAAGATTTCGCTGGCTCTGTCGAAGAAGCTAAAATGACTTATAAAATAGGCCAGGTGGTGGAAATTGACGGTCACAGGTATAAGGTTGACAGTATTGAAGATGCTGTTGCGTCTACCTGCTTCATGTCATTTCCGTCTATCTATTTTAGACTGGCAGAGTAGACGAAAAATAGACTGGTACATTTGTATCGGTCTATTTTTGTATGTAAAAACTCCATATTTATCCTGTATTTCATTAATAAAAATAAAACATAAAGGAGGATTTGCTTATGAAGTACTATGTAAGAACACAGACAACTGTAAAGGAACGTGACCGTGGCAAATGGTGGATGGACAGCGATATGATCTGCCCGAAAACTATTGAAGCTGACAGTCTGCCACAGCTTCTTGAACTCTACAGAGAGGCAGTATCTGATATGGTAAGCATATCAGACAACGCCATTAAAAATAAGAACGCCATGTATGTTGACCTGCCAAATGGCGAGTACAAGCAGGTTGGCTATGTCATAACGGGCAAGACTTATTTTGAGGACCGGGATATTAATTATTCAAAAGAACATTATATTGACGTGTGGATTCATATTGATGAACTGCGCGATGTAGATTTTTCTGAGTGTCCGGGCAATTCACTGTAAACGCATAAGAACATCTGATTTTTCAGGTGTTCTTTTCTTTTATGTGTTCAAAATCCAACTTTATTATGATTTTTATATACAAAATAATAATAAAGGAGGACGAAAATATGAAAATCAATAAAGTGTTATTAATTCAGCAGGTCGAGGAGAACAAAGTAAGGTATATTTTTGAACTTGCAGATATGCCAAGATTCGTCAGTAACTGTGGATTGTATTACCCTGTAGAGGCAGTTCATTATGCAGCATCCATTGACATAATTGATGAGCGTATTGTTGGACAGTGTTTATTTAATGTATGTGATGTGACTGGGCATATTCGTGACTACAAATTTAGTTCAGAAGAGGCTCGTATCACTGCTGTTAATGTGCTATGTCGTTTTATAAACAGAATGGCACCGGTTTTTCCGATTGTTGGCAATAATAAAACTTATACCTTTGATGAGTATGAGGATCTTGTAAAGACAACTGTTAGATTCTCTTACATTCCATCACCGCTCATGACATTCGGTGTGCCATTTGGCGTTATATATTCTGGCGGAACCGTAACAGACATCAGGGGCTTTTCTGACAATACTCTGTTTACAGGACTTCATGGTGAGTATATGCTTAAGTCTGGTAACAGACTGTACGTAGAATGCGGGCATTTGGGAAGCCTTTCTGTACCAGCAATTAAGAGCTGCTGGTCAAGCCATAAAATTAATGACAATCCGCAGTCGTGGACATTCATTGTCTCTAAAACAGAGCAGCTTCAGGATTATTCAGGCGACAGTATTAAAGCACGCATAGAAGACAATCTGAAATCTGGCGGAGTAAATGCTGACGAGATTTGTGCACTTCTTGAAAAATATAGCGGATATTTTGATGTCTGTGATGACATTCTTAAGGTGTTTGCAAAACAGCCGGTAAATCCTGCTGAAAAACGAACTGTTGCAAAAAGCATTACCCTCAGGGTGATGCAACAGATTATTTTGAATGCTGTATGTTCCATGGACTCAGACAAACTGAAAGAGGTTTATAAAGACTTCACACGTCAGATCACGGTTCTTAGCGTAAGTGTTCCTTTCACTGAACATATCTCAATGAAGATTGTTCTCAATGTGGACAACAAGGAAGGATATTTTTATTCCTTTGCTGTATTGCTCTGCGATGGGGAGGAAGTATTTCAGTCTGCTATCCGGGATCAGTTCTTGGGTGAATGGAAAATTACCTACAATAATGTCGTATACAAAGCAGTTGTCTGTGGCAGAGATTTGTAAACGAATAAGAGCATCTGTTTTTCAGGTGCTTTTATTTTGCACAAAACTCCATATTTATCCTGTAATTTATTGTTAATTGTATAAAGGAGGAATTGAATATGAAATTACAACTATTGCCATGGCAGAAAAGCCGTGAAGAACTTTTGAACAAATGGAAGGAGATCAATAAAGACTGTTGTCCATGCGGAGAAGCAATGCTTATCAGTCCACGAAAAGAAGACATCCTGCTTGTAATGTTCAATATTACGGATGATTTTGACTGTGACGACGAGAATGAGGATGAAGATGAGGATAAAATCCAGATTTCCTATTCTGTTGGCTTTTACGAGGGTGGAGATGACTTAAGCGCTGACATTGAAACTTATGACGGCGGTTTTGTAAGCTATTCTGCCGATAAGGGCACAGATCTTGAAACTATTGTGCAGGAACTTGCTGATTTCTGTGATGACAGGGATGAAACAAGATTTGGAGAGGATTATTATATTCTCGATATGAAGTAAACAAAAAAAAGAGACCGCTTATTGCAGTCTCTTTTTGCTATTAAATTTTCTGTTTTTTCTCATATTCCTCAGTCTGTTTTGCAATGATGTTGCCAACGACATATCCAATAATGCAAGAACAAGCTAATCCAACCGGTATCAAAATTGCGTTTAACATAATAATGTCCTCCTATTGCTCTAACATTTTTCGTATTTCATTGTCTAATTCTGTCTTCTTTGTGAATGTACAAATCAATTCATACACAGGATAGATAAATAAACAATAATTTAAATAATAGTATGATTGGTCTAAACAACCGAATGCAACCATAATTCCTGTTACAATAATTGACGCAAACAAAGCGGATACATGTACTTTATAAATAGGTTGAGCTTTATTTACTTTTGCAATTCTCGCAAGTGATGAGACTACACATGGAATTATATAAATAATATTTGTAATAGCATTGAACTTATTACATAATATCACAATCATACCCATTAATAATATAATGGATAATATTGCTGATTCCATAAAGTCTATACCTCTAAGATTAATAATATCATTCTTTAGCATTTCTGTAAAGATATTAATCTCAGGTATTACATCTCCTTGTTTGTTTTGTGGAACAGACTCATTGCTTGTAGATGACTCTTTTGACTTCATATACAAAACCTCCTTTGCATGTTTTTAAAATTTTTATTAGTTACATGACAAAGTTGGATTTTGTAGCAAAAGAAATGTGGTTAAAAATAAAATATATTTTTTGTTTCTTTATTCTTTGGACAAAAATCGAATTTGGAATATTATGTATGTGTAAAGTGATTTTTACACTCATAGACATTATGGGGTGTTTCATAAAAAAGGCACCTCGTAGTACACCTCCTTTATATGAAGATAGCGGCAGCCGGGGCGAAATGGCTGCTGCATTTTTTTTGTAAAAACTTGTGTCAATATCTGGACAAAATTAAAAAATGGAATACTATATATAGTGTAAGGATTAATTGTAGTCATAAACTCCTTACGCTTCCCGTTTTCGTTTTGCGGGAACCTCCTTTATTATTAATATAGCGGCGGCCTGATCGGATTTAAGGCTGCCGTATTTTTTTGATATTTTTCAGGATTTCTTTGGACAAAAATTGAATTGTAAATATTATATAGGTGTTATAGAACCAGTGGCGAAAAACCCACAGACTTGCCTGTGGGATGAAAACCACATATGCTTACATTTAACTTACCATAGGGGGTTTGACTATACTTCCTTATCATGTCTACTGAGGTAGATATATGGTCCCAAAGGTTGATAAATAAGTCGAAACCGTAAGCGAAATGTCTACTGGTGTAGATTTGGCGGGAAAAAGCTGTAATGAAAGGTTGAAATTGTAAGCGGAATGTCTACTGATGCAGATATGTAGATATAAATAGATATGGGTTTGTTGAGACTGCGAGCAAAATGTCTACTGAGGTAGATGAGTATGATTTTTGTTTCTCTTTTTTTTGTCGAAATCGTAAGCGAAATGTTTACAGAGGTAGATGGTGGCACGAAAGGCAGGATAAATGTGTTGAAACAATGAAAAACAAGTAAGGAGAAAATATGAACATAAATCTTGTATCCCTGTGGGATGAGATTAAAGATAAAAAGATAGTGGTATATGATTTGGAAACAACCGGGTTTAAGTCAAAGAATACCAGAATATTGTCGTTTTCAGCAATCAGGTATCAAGTAAGTGAACATGGTATGGACGAAATTGACAGACGCAATATGTTTTTGAATCCGATGATGACCATTCCTGCGTATATCACTGCTGTCAATCATATTACAAATGAAAAAGTTGCTGATTGTCCAACGGAATATGAGGCTGGTGCCGAAATATTGAGTTATCTTAATTCAGCAGACTTCGTTTCGGGTTATAATAACGCGAATTTCGATGATGGACTTGTAAACGAAATGGCAAGACGAATTGGCTTTGGCAAGTGGATTCCAAAGAATGAAATTGATGTCATGATACTTGCAAAGGCAGTTCTTACAAAGCAGGATGTGCCAAACTTTAAGCTGGGCACGCTGGCAGAATATTTTCATGCAGATGTTGGACTGGAATTCCATAACAGTATTGATGATGTAATTGCAACATCAAGGGTTTTATGGGGACTTGTTAACAAATGCAGGACTGATGAGCATGATGAGGGCTCTGTCGTCAATGCGTCGCTTGAAACGGACAATGCAGAAACTTCTGATGAAGATATTTATTCGCAGCATGTAGCAGTGCTCCCTGTTAATGATAACAGCAATTCTGTTTCTGAACAGGTGAAAGCTGCAGTTGTTGATGAAAGAAAGCCGGTAATGCTCGATCCGTCAAAGTGGAAAACTTTCAGTAATGAAGATTTAACTGATGCACCTGTGGAAACAAAATGCAAAGTTAAAAATGATCCGCTTACGGCAGTACTGTGGGAAAAGAATGGTTATAGAAGGCTTTATATCAATAATTCCCTTAATCATCCGGTCTATTATGATGTAAAACTGCGCAGGTGGCAGTATAATTTTGATGAAGATGAACGCATGATAAGCAGAATAGATGACGAGTATGATGTTGACGAACTTGTCAGAAGAAGAAAATACAGCTTCACCGCGTAAGGAGAGTATGATATGGCAAAGAAACAGGCGGTTTCGGAAGAGGAGAACAGACAATATATTCCGGAACCGGATAAGAGAGATTTGTTCACTGAAAGAATGAACAAAAAGGGATACAAAGTAGATAACAGCAGCGGAACGCCTATAGTAAAATGTAGTTCCCGCGAAGAAATGGAAAATATCAAAAAGGACTTGGGAGATATGCCATTTAGTTTTGGTTTCAGGTTCCCAGAATAATTATTATGCAGGTTAAAATTAAAAAATCAACACTTTTAAAGCATGTCTTTCTTAAGGACATGTCAGTATCAATATCAGCTCTGACTCTGTTTTCTATTGGCTTTATATGCCTTGAGCGTGGAATAAGAAATTTGATGGGATTTTATGATGATGGAACACAGTTTGTCATGTATTTTACAAGCGGATTTATGCTTACGCTTATGGGTTTCATGGAAGTTACTATCATCGAGATTGACCTTGAGAAGAGGGCAGAAGAAGCATATGAAAAGAAAAAGCGCATGCAGGCAAGAAAAGCCCGCGACAGAGAAATTGCCAAGAAGCAGCGTAAAGAGATGGCGGAAATTAATGCTGCCATAGAACGGCAGAAGCAGAAAAATGCCGTATAAATGTTCATTCATGAAAGTCATTAGTTAAAAAATAATAAGCAGGTATAAGATTATGGATACACAGAAAACGATAAGAAAATATTTATGGTATGAGTTAATTGCAAACTTGTGTTTTGGGTTGGTTACAATAATTAACAATATAGATAATGCGATGAAATCTGGCACATTAAAGACCATTATCAGTACGGTTGGTCTTATTAATGTTATTGTTTTTGTAGTCTTTACTATAAAAGAGCGCAGGCTTATAAACAAGTATTATAACAGTGAACTTAACAAAATGGGTATATCTCTGCCAAGCGTCGGGGATAAGAATTTTCAGGAGCTTTTGGATAAGGCTCAGGAAAAGCTTGAATCTTGTTCTGTTGATAGACTTACTGACAAGCTGTCTAATGATTATATGAAATATAATCTGATATTCACAACCATGACTATGCTTTTTGTGTTTTTCCAGATGGTAATGCCGTATATAGATTTTAGCCTTTTACTTGCATTTACAATAGTATTGGAATTCGGGTTCATATTTAATATGGCCTTGGAATATAAGTTTTCACAGAACATGAAAGGAGATGATAATAATGAGCAGAAAAGTTCTCAAGTGGACAAATAAGTACAGCGGTGAGACAGGCTATGTGGGCACTGTTTCCAAGAAGAAAGGCTATTTTACGAATGAGCCGGATGTGCTGAGAGCAAAAAGATATGTAACAGATGCAGCCATCAATAACGATTTGGAAACACTGAAATTGTTTGGTGAGTTTGAAAACAATAATTTTGCCGCCGAAGAGCTTGTGCTTTAAACAATGTAAGACGTGTGATTTGCATCATGCGTCTTTTTTTTTGTGTATTTGCTGATAAAAATCCATCTTTATCTTGTAGCTAATCAAATCATATTTAATAAAGGAGGAAAATTATGAAGAAATATGATGAAAATTATAAGGCTGACTGGATTATTACAGTTGCATCGTCAGAAGCCAATGGAACTGCTGTCTACAATCTGCATGGAAGTATTGATGATGTGAAACAAACTCTTGTTGCATTTGCAGCATCAGATCGTAAAAACGATGAACACTGTTACGAATATGGTTGTGAATCTATTGATGATGTCAGTGATTCGAGTGATGGATGCGGCTGGCTTTTTTCTGCTTATAGCACATATGATAATTATCATATTGACTATCAGGCTATCAGGGTGGATCATATCCAGTCAATAAGAAGATAGGAGGGTACATTATGAGATATTTATATCATCTAACGAAACCTGAATATCTTGACCAGATTCTGTCAGAGGGGCTCAAACCAATTGTAGGTGACAACTCAAAGCTTGTTGGTGACATGGTGCCTACCAGCCATATGTCCGAAAGGAAGTATTTGCCATACTGGAATCTGCTATTAGATAGACCCGGCGTCTTGCTAAAAATTGATACATCATATCTTTGTGAAGATAGAATTCAGGAAAGAAATTATCATCTTTACAAAGAAAAAATATACGATGAGTTGATTCCTAAAAAAGCTATTTCAGTAGCGAATGGGGTTAACTTGTCTCTGGGAAATCTTGATGTAAACAGTCGGCAGGAGTTCAAGTTGTCAATAATAAACAGTGTCAGCAGGATTTGTGAACTTATTGCAAGGTTGGCATCGGATCCGGAAAACGAGTATTATTTGGAAGGCTATGAAGATGCAAAACTCTGTGCCTCAACAACCAGAAGAGTGCTGTCTCTTACTGATTTTACAGAGATTACGTCTAAAAAATTGCAAAGTGAGCTGATTTACTTAGCCGAAAATTGTGGAGCTTATACGCTCTGTGATGTGGATTATGCTAATTTTGATGGTAATGCGCGTCTGTATGAACATCTTCGTCGAAAACCTTATGCCACAGAAGATACTAAATGGCTGTACAGCTGGCTGGTATCTAATTATTCCAGTATTTTAGATACTGATACTGGAGGTTGGGGCTGTTAAACGAAAAATGGGTGGAAGAATTATTCTTTCACCCATTTTTTTTGCAGTAAAATCCACCTTTGTCTTGTAACTAAACGAATCATATTTATAAAAGGAGGAATTGACTATGATTTTATCGAACTTATGGATGACGCTTCAAAAGGTTGAGGCTGCAGGACACGGCGACTACATTGTAAATTTTGCAGGGGATCTTTGTTTTATGGAAAGAAAACTTGCAGTGATTGAGGAAAATCTATTTAATACAAAAGTGGTTGGCATAAAAATGGGAACAAAATTTAGCGATACTGTTTCTGTTTTCTGCAACAGAATTGAGGCTTTTGTTAAACTTCATCCGTCAGCAGCAGATTTATATGTAATGACTGTTAACGAAACTAAACGTAACAGTATTATTTACATTTCTGTCAGTGAAAAGAAGGTAAGCCTGACATCTTTTGATGATATTGACTCAGATAAGTATATTGAGTCTCTCATCAAAAACAGCCAAATTCCTTGGCATAAGAAATTTTTTGCTGATGGAATTTCTGTTTACGAGGTTTTATCAACACCAAAGAGATATGCGCTTGAGTATTCATATTATGTGAGTATTCTTGACGAGATTGACTCGGCGGAGTTTCTTATTGGCGGCAATGCCGCGAGAAAACAGACGTTTAGAGAAGCAATAAAAAGCTTGTAAAACAGGAAAGACTGGCATTTTTGTCAGTCTTTTTTTGGACAAAAATCAATTTGTAAATATTATATATGTAGGAATATAAGAAATGGAGGTTCTGTTATGAGCACGCTTGATAAATTCAAAAATCACAAAACAGCATATTTGTTAACAAGAAATGGACTTATACCTGAATACGAGAATATTAGTGAAGTTGATATCATATCCGTTGGCCGCAAATATGTAACAATTACAAATAATGTAAAATTTGCTGAGTCTGGGTATGAAAGAAACTGTTTAATTGAGCAGGTTAATTGTGGCTGGTCTAGTTATCTTTTTGCAGTAAAACGGGATGCTTTGGATTATGTAGAGAAGAGACAGATTGTAGCATGGCTTGGAAAGTCCGAAAATCTTCTTAATGATATGTCGCTTGAAAGCTTAAGGCGAGTTAAAAGTATTATTGAGAATGATTTAAAAACAGAAAAGAAGAGTATTATAAAAACAGAAAATCCGGACCTTTGGGATATGTGTCACAGAGGTGATATAGTCTTTCCATCTGCCGTACAGCGATATTTCGAGGTTACGAAACAGACTGCCATAGAAATGTGTGAAAAACAGGTGTGTGACGGAAAATGTGTAGAAGTGTATTTTGTTAAATGTCCAGAATGTCAGGAACTCAGCAGAAAGTATTATAACAGGGAAGATATTCCTGACCATTATACATGCGAGAATGGCTGTGAGGAATGCGAGGATATTCCTGTTTCTGATGACATGATTGTTAAATATTATGAGTGGCAATAACGAAAGAGAGAACTTGTGAAGATGATTACACAAGAAGATGCAATCCAGTTGTTTCGATATAACAATAAGCATATTGATGAATTGAGTAATGAAGACAGGCTTCAGATTGCTGACTGGATTGAAAAATTGCAAAAGTACGAGCAGCCAGAAGAAACAGTGAAAGGAAAGAACTAATATGTCAAGAACAACAGATTTAGAAATTCGTATGAAAACTTATGAAAATGTTCCAAAGAATAAACTTATGAGACGCTGTCCTGTTGCAATAAGACTGGATGGCTGTCATTTTAAAAACTTTACAAAAGGCTTTGATAAGCCATTTGATATTATCTTTATGAAGTCAATGCAGGAGACTATGAAGTATCTCTGTGAAAATGTGCAGGGATGTGTACTGGGATATACGCAGTCGGATGAGATTACGCTTATCCTTGTGGATTATGAACATCTTAATTCAGAGGCATGGTTTGATAATGAAGTGGAAAAGATATGCAGTGTAACAGCGGGCATGGCATCTATGGCATTCAATAAGATTTTTTGTGAGAACACTAATGAGTTTATCAGTGAAAATGGATACCCGCATGTACAGATGCTGAAGAATGAAAAGCTGATTAATGCATATAAAAGAGCTCAGAAACAGGGTGCATACTTTGATGCCAGATGTTTCAATATTTCAAAAGAAGAAGTGGCAAATCTTATCTATTGGAGACAGTGCTGTGGACGCCGTAATGCAATACAGGCAGAGGGATGCGCATATTTTTCAAGTAAAGAGCTTTTGAATAAGAGCGGCGATGAGATCATTAAGATGCTCAAAGAAAAAGGCATTGAGTGGTCTGCATATTCAAATGATGCCGTATGGGGAAGCTGCTGCGTAAGAAATAACAGGCCGGTAATTATGCCTGATGGCAGGCGTACCTATTATATGTATGACAAAAACAAAAGAACAAAAGCGTGGATAATTGATCACCATATTCCGGTGTTTACCGGCGCTGGAAGATTATATATCAATGCACTTGTGTATACAGAAAGCGAGGATTAATTGTGATAGGAAAAAGTAATATTGCTGATTGTGATGAAACCTGTAAATATAAAGAAGTTTATCAAATATATAAAGCTGCTTACAATAGTGCGTGGAATGAATTTAGTTTTCAGACAGGTATTATAATGGTGTTATTATCGTTTGTAATTGTTACAGATTTTTTATACTTCAGTACAATTAGTAAATGTGATGTTGGAGCAGGTTCAATTTTGACAATAATAGCATTAGCACTGACCGCGTTGGAAGTATATTTGTCTGCAATTACTTTGTCGATGAGAATGAAATCAAAAAGATTTTTGAGAAAATATAGAATTAGTCTTTCAAATATTGCAGCCAATAAAGTTACGGAACATTTATATCGAATACAGACAATTGAAGATATTAAAAATAAGAATGATCTTAATGTAAGAAAAGTCGTACTACATTGCATTGATGATAATGGAAATGAATCAGATATATGTGTTAACCCAAATAAAAGCTGCTGGTTTGATGAAAACGATAATAATATTTTAGGCGTAGACGGTATTGTCTCAAAACTGTTTTTTAGTGATGGCAATGCTGAGACTGGTTTTATAAAATATTCTATTAACGATAAAGTTGTTTATGCAGATGAAAGTGAGGATTAATTGTGGCAAAGAAAACAGATAACAATGCTGCATTTCTTGAGAAATTCAAAGAATGCGAGCAGCTTATCCGTCAGGTATACGGCGATGATAAGAATTTCAAGTGGTTTGAAGATAAGATGAAAGATGATGGCGAGGACCAAATATCGCAGAAAATGTATGTATGCAGGGTATTGCGTAATTATATGTCGCATAATCCGGATGGCGGGTTCTTCGTTGATATATCAGATGCGATGGCTGATTTTCTTGATGATGTAAAAACAAAAATATCAGGAGACATCAAGACATGTAAGGATGAAATGTCAGTTGTGAGAAAGTTTTACACGCTGCATAGTACAGTCAGCGAAATTGCTGTGGTACTCAACAAGATTCCTGCTGTGCCGATAGTTGATGAAGATAAAAATATCATTGCCTTTTGCACCGATGAGACAATCAGATATGCTATTTCCAATGGAGCAAAAGCTGCTGACGAAATTGCCTTGTATAAAATGAATCAGCCTGCATCGGAAGTGGTGGCAGCAGTGAGTGATACATATGATTCTGCGAAGGAAAAGGCAGAAGCGATGAACAAAAAGATAATCTTTGTTGCTGACGACAAACGTCTCAGGGGCATAATTAATTTGAAATAAAGCGTGAAAAAGGAGAGAGCAACATATGCTGCAAAAATATTTACAGCTCTTTGAAAGGGCATTTGAAAAATTAACATCGTTGGGAGGAAGCAACAGTACATGGTCTGACTATTTTACGACTGTTGGTACCGAGTTTCTTGTACTGCTGCTTGGAATTGTGTACATTGTTGCAATTCTTGCGATTATTTTCATTCCGATATTTGGCAATAGGAAAGTTGTGCAGAAGATTGCAAAGAATGATGCTTACAAAAAGGCACAGAAACTGGGAACAAAATGGTATGAGTTCAGGAAGAGAATCAGAGATATTATTGTTGACATAGAGACGAATGGATATAAATATACCTCTGGTCCTGATTTGGATGGTGAATTTAGTGGATACAAATATGATGCTGATCTTGATACTGAGCTTAAAAACGTGCTTAATGAATACAATATTACAAAATATACGTCCTTCGTTAAGAATGAAACCAATGATAAGAAAAAGAAATTTGATAAAAAAGCTATTAACGAAATGATGAAAGAGCAGCATCTGGATTGGTTGAGCTGGAATGAGAATAAGGGTGATTGGACGTCATGTGGCGATTTTAAGGAATTAGGTAAGGTTGATAATTATGATAAACTTTGCAGAAAGTTTTTTGCTAAATGCATTGCCGCCTGCTCAGCCATCATGATTGTGTATGCAATCTTTGTTATTCCACTTGTACTTATGCTTTTCAAATAACAATATCACAGGCTCATGCTTTCAGTGTGGGCCTGTTAGAAAGGAAACGGATATGATAATCACAAGAAGAATTGAAGATACGACGCTGAATGTTCATGTTGACGATATTCAATTTGAGAAAATCCAAAGAAAGTCAAGAAAATATAAAAAATCCAGTGAACTCATGAAAAAGATATATGAAAAGGCCTATCATATTATGAATTATGGCGATGACTTTGAACTGGTTCTTTCCATATGGTTTCTTTTTAATTTTGTTGTAACTCTGGCAGCAATTGTTTATTTTCATAAAATTATGAATATGGCACTGCTTATAGCAATTATATTGGGCAGCACTGCATTATATTTTGGCATTATTTCATATTTTGAACATCGGTTTTTCAATTATGGATATTACTTGGTAGAAGAAGCATTGAAAGATCTGCTAAATGAAAATATTGTTCTTGGCTTCAGGGATTCAGATAAAGATATTATAGATATTAAATATATAAAAGGCATTGATCCGAATGAAAAACTTCTGGAAAGACATTATGCGTATAGCGAATTGGGTGTAGATGGATTGGGATTCTGGTTTGTATCTCATAAAAATATTCACAAGACTTATGATTTTATGCTGATTACAGGCAAACGAGGTAGATTTTGGTTTGATTTAATGAATAAGGAATAATCTTTTATACATGCAAAAAGGCCCTGAGAGTGACGGTTTCAGAGCCTTTTTGCGAATACTAAAGTCTTAGGAATTTATAATAACTGATTTATTTTTATATGTAAGCGTTAACTGATAAAAGATACTTACGCTAACTGCAAAACTCATCTTTATTCAGTAACCATATTGAATAATAGAAAAACAAAGGAGGATAAAAATATGGCATACGATATAAACCCTTGGGCACAGAAAGAATCCCGCAGACATCAGGCGGTAGCACACACACAGTTAATGGACAAATTGTATTCACCGGAAATTGATACATGCTCTATCAACACAAAAACCTATTCAGGAGTTGTTTCGATGCATCATCCGCAGGCAAACACGGGATGCAAAATTATGTTGCTCGACACTGATACTGTTTCGGCAGCAAGAAATAATGCAGAAGGAAAGACTGCTGTGCTTAACTTTGCATCATATAAACTTCCCGGCGGAATGTTTATCGAGGGCTCCATTGCGCAGGAGGAAGCTCTCTGCCATGAATCATTTCTGTACAATGTTTTGGGACAGCAGACGGACTACTACGCGTGGAATAATAAAAACAAAAACTGTGCAATGTATACTAATCGCGCACTGTATTCGCCGAATGTCATCTTTACAAAAAAGGATGGCAGTAAGGATTTCTTGTGCGATGTGATTACCTGTGCAGCTCCGAATTTTGGAGCAGCAAAGATATACATGAATGTTTCTGCTGAAGAGAATTCCAGTGTACTGGATAACCGCTGCCAGTTCGTGCTTGATGTGGCTGAGGATAATAAAGTTGATACTCTTATTCTTGGCGCATGGGGTTCTGGTGTATTCGGTCAGGATGCTGAGGAAGTTGCCCGTTTGTTTATGAAGCACTTGAATCAGCGAGCATACAGCTTCAAAAAGGTTATCTTTGCTGTACCGAAAGGTGTTAATGGCAATTACCGTAAAATGGCGAAAGCGTTGCAGTAAACAAATCAAAGGCTCTGGATTTTCTGGAGTCTTTTTTATGCTGTGAAACTCATATTTATATTGTTACCAATTAATTGTCATATAAATAAAGGAGGAAAATATTATGGCAAAGATGTTCAATAAGGAGCTTGCAGCAAAGGTCAGGAGCGTGCAGGAAGAACTTAAAGCAGATGTCTGTAAATGCTGTGAAGAGAAAGCGTGTGACGGCTGTTTCATTGACGGTATGACAGAAGCCTACACTTTAAGGACAGAGATTGTTCTGGAACAGGAGGAACTGGATTTCATTAATCAACTGTTATCAATGACGGGCGATGAGATTTATGACAAATATGGCCTCAAGCGAGATGAGACTATTGTCAATACTGCTGTTTTCCCGGACGGAATGCAGGCTGATATTAAGCTTGTTATTTGCGATGATGGGGAACCTTACACAGAGGCTGTTCTGTTTGATAAGAATGGCTTTCAAAAGGCGTATACTGACCCGGAAGATGAGTATACAGGCGACTGGGAGCTTGAGTATGATGATGTCAATTATATTGTCACCGTTAAGGTAAAGGAACCAGTTGGCTACAGGTCTGATGGTATCTTTAACGATGGTTGCAGAAATGTTGTTGATGTCATGACCCATGAGATTTTTTACTTGTGGAACACAGACATTCTCTACACTCTTGCTGACAGTATTTTGAAAGATACCGACATAGCAGAGGATATGGTGCATCTTGCAAATGATCTGCAATCGCCAAGAACTTTATACTTTGTTGACATTCTCGAAGAAGAGAATAAATTTGCTGTAGAAGATAAAGCAAAAACTTTTGTCAGGAAAATTCTTGATGTGGTAAAAGGGAAGACCGGCAAAGACATCAAATATGTTCTGTGGCTTTCTGACAGCGTTGACGACATTATTTCTGAGTATGAGCCTAATGACTCCATCACAGAGTTTGACGAGTATTCAACTGCGAACAGTGTTATTCTGTCAGACCTTGGCAAGAGTGGCAAGCTCTTTGGCTATGAAGAGTTACCTGCTGCAATAAGAACTGTTAACAGGAAAATGGAAACAGTTTAACAAATTAAACAAAAAGGCTTTCTAAAAAGCGCTTTTTATAAAAGAAGAGTCCCTATAACAGAGACTCTTTTTTTTGGTTTAAGCAAAAAAGTAATGCAGTTTTTTCGCAAAGTTTTCCGGGCAGATAAATTCTTCACAGCACATGTCCATGTACTTAAATCCACTATCCTCAATATCAATGTCGGGATTGCAGCCCGATAAATTGATTTTTCTAACATCATTACATTTTAAAAAAGCATGATCATGAATGGCTTCCACGGATTTTGGAATTGTGATACTTGTCAGTCCGGTATTTGCAAATGCGTAAGAACAGATGACTTTTACCCCTGAAAGATCTATATCTTTCAATTCTTTGCAGCCATTAAAAGTATCCATTGGAATTATATTTGTGTCACAAAGACTTACACGTTTAAGGTCTTTGCAGTTCTGAAATGCTCCGGTGCTAAAACTGCAGTTATCCACAGAAACAGTGGTTAATTGTTTGCAGTCTCTAAAAGCGTTCATTCCAATTTTTACTTTGGATAGCGAAATCTGTTCCAGACGGCAATTTCTAAAACAGCCGGTATCAATTTTTATTGAGTTTTCAGGAAGTTTTATGTATTGTAATCGACTGTCAGCAAATGCATTTGATCCAATACGATTGACATTATCTGGGATTATTATGTCAATTATGTTAGTATTCCTAAATGTTTCATCACCTATTGAGACAAGAGTTTCGGTGTTATCAATAATATCTACTTTGAGTAAATTAACGCATCCGCTAAACAGATGTGACGGAACGTATTTTGCACCATTTGTAACAATGGTTGCTTCTTCCAACTGGGTGCAGTTTTCAAAAGCATGTTCGCGGACATTACTTAAATTTCTAATATCAAGATACTTAATATTGGGACAGTCTGCAAAAGCCCTCTTATCAACGAACATATCTTTGTTTATGACTCTTGGGTCTACTTCGGTGAAACTAAAACCGTCATGACCTATGCTTGTTACATTGTTAAAATTAACACGTGATAATGTCTGACAATGACAAAAGCATTCATCTGGGACGCTTGTTTTTCCATCAAAGAGAACTGACTCTAAAAGATTACAGCCACAAAATGCTTTCTTTTCTATTTTAGTGTTTTTTGGAATGTAGATATATTTCAGCTGACAGGAATTAAATGCTTCCTGTTCAATAACTCTGACACTTTCCGGAATTTTAAAATATTCAAGGGCAGAATAACTAAAACACTTTATTGGAATTGTTGACAGATGTTTTGAAAAAACAACCTGTTCCAATCTTCTGCAGTTTGAAAAAGCAGCTCTTCCAATAGTTAATACATTAGAAAGGTTAATTGAGCTTAATGATGATGATGAAAAGGCGCAATCATCAATACTTGTGCAGCTTTTTGGCAAAACGACTTCTCCAAAGTTGTTACAGTAGAAGAATGCAGATTTTCCAATAGCTTTAATCCCTTCTGGAATTATCAGGCTATCGACATATTCAGTACTTTCTTTTTTAACTCCGACAATTGTTGTCTCATCTTCGGACAGCAAGAAGACAAAGCCATTTACCTCAATCAACTTTCTTTTTTCTTCACCGATGCTTGAGTAATCAATCGTTTTCTGTTCCTGATTATTTGTTAATATTACCTTCATAATATTTTCCTCCTTTATTTATTTTGTTGTTATGAAAGTTACAAAATAAATATGGATTTTGGACATATTATTATTTTTTCTTTAGATTCCATATTTATATTGTCATATATAAAAAATAATTTAAAGGAGGAAAATAATATGGCAAAAGATAATAACTGGAGTAAAAAAATAGAATTATCTCATAAGGCATATGAGCATACACATCTTATGGATAAATATTATGGTGATGACATTCGTAACTGTAAATGTACCGTATTTGACGACTTTGGTATAGTCGTTGCTAAGAAAAAAGCCTTTGATGAGAACAGGCTTCCTTCTGACACAGATTACAGAAACAGAAGCATCATTGTTAGTTCAGATGATACAGTATCAGCTGTTTACAAGGCGCTTTCCCCGGAGAAAACAGCCATCATGAATTTCGCTTCATACAAAAATCCGGGTGGAATGTTTCTTGAGGGCTCAATGGCGCAGGAAGAGGCTCTTTGTCACGAGAGTATTCTTTACAATGTTCTTTGCAAACAGGAAGAATATTATAGCTGGAACAGAGACAATTTAAACTGTGCATTATATTTAAATCGTGCACTGTATTCTGAAAATGTTGTCTTTCGTAAAAACAATGACGATTTCACTGTGGACGTGATTACTTGCGCAGCACCAAATTTCTCGGCAGCAAGTCGTTACTGTGGAGTCAGCCGTGAAGAAAACAATAAAGTACTTCTTGAAAGAGTGCGTTTTGTTGTTAATATTGCGGCAGTTATGGGGGTAAAAACACTTATTGCCGGAGCATGGGGCTGCGGAGTATTTGGGCAGGATCCAAAGACCGTGGCAGAGTGCTTTAAAACAGCACTTGTAGAGACAACTGGTATTGATACAGTTATATTTGCTATTCCGGGCAACGGAAACGGAAATCTTGAAGCATTTCAAAATGCATTCTAGTAAACAAAAAAAACAGCTGTTTTTCAGATGATGGGAAGACAGCTGTTTTTTTTTAATAAGATTTACGCAAAATAAAGGTCGTGTGAGAAAACGAGAGTTTTTTCATGTGCCCTCTTTATAATACGGCTTCGGTCTCTATTTACTTAAAGCAATAACAGCTTTTCTAAGAGCTTCAGTTAACAGAGCCTCTCTGTGCAATTGATCTTGATCATTGGCATTAAGATACCTATTTAGCACATCCATATTATAATCAGCAAAAATATATTCAGTTATGATTTCTTTTGCAGTGTTGTTGTCCATATTCATAATGTCCTTTCTGATAAGCTCTATTTATAGAGTAAATCCCTCTTTTTTAAGTATCTCGTTAATATCCAGGGAGTTGCTACATCCACTACGCACATTAAAAAATCTGTTTGAAAACTTTCTTAATTCTGGCAGCAGTACATTGTCCATTTTCTCTGCCTGTTCATGGTTGAACTGGGCTTTTTCTGCCTGTGTTTTGCAGTATTTATCATAAGACTCTTTTGCGTCGGCAAGTTTGGCTTCAAGTTTATTTTTATTGCACTTTTCCTCGATTTCTTTTCGGTGCATGAGGTATATCATCAGCTCCCTTGGCTTTGAATACCAGTCGCCAATAGCATATTTGACCTTTGCGCTTATTGACGGATTTTTGTCATCGAGGAAATTCTGTAAGCGGTTATACTGATTATGTGACCAGCATTCAAAAGACTTCATTTCTGTTTTCTCATACCATGATGTGTCAATGTATATGCAGGTTTCAAAACTTGTTGGTATTAGAATCGTGAAGCCGTATAAATGACACCGCACGACATTACAGCCGACAGTAATATCCTCAGCATCCGGGAATATTGATTTGGTTAGTGCGCTCATGACAGCTTTCGATGTACGCAGTGGCGTCAGTGTAATTTTGTGCCAAGTTTTTTCATTTACAGGTTTTGCAGTGTTTAAACTTCGTACCAGTGTCAGTAGTTCCATTTTTTCATTAACAGCATCCTGAAGCATTTTCTCTGCTTTGTTAAGTTCTTTCTGAATATCTGTCATAGTTTTGTCTCCTTTGTCAGTCCGCCAGCGTTTTGTGTCTGTTTGAATATTTAAGCGGAAAAATAATACTATCTATTTTAGTAGACATTTTTCAAAATCAATACGACTGTATCCATATTCTTATTTTTTTAAACATTTTTATATATATAATATTTCGTTTTTAAAATCTGTCCAAAAAATATTAATCTTTGTGAATACACTTATTTTCCCTGCTTCGTTAAATTTTCTGAATACCTGTCATGTTTTTTTTCTTTTATCTACTCAACCAGCATTTTGTATCTATTGGAATATTTGAGCGGAAGATCAATACTTAATCCAGTGGTTTCATCGCGTATCAGATTGCGTATCAGAATATAATCTATATTTTTATAGTATATTTTTGTTGTGCCTTTTATATTGAATGATGTTGTATGCGGTATTTTTGAGGAATCGACATACAAAAAATCAATATGGTCCTTATTGACTTTAAGTTTTGAAGGAGACTTGGTATCTATATCGGTAATTTCTGATATTATCCAAAATTCTTTCTCTAATACCAGAATGTTGATAATATCTGAAGTACTCATACCCACGTCCGTATATTTGGCAACACCGTAGGTATATCCATAAATACTGAGAGACGTACTGTAGTCAGTAGTACTTCGAGCTATGAACACAAGGCTTATGGCTAAAATTAATAATGACCACCATGAATTAGTATAAAATAAAGCTCTAATACCAAGGACGAGTAATATAATTCCAAGGATACCATCAATCTTATTGACCTTTTTCCTTTTCGTTGCATATTCTTTCAGTTTACCATACTCATCCTGAGTAAGTCTGATATATTCTTCTTTGGATTTATCCAAGTCTTTAAAATCGAAGATTATTTTCTGTCCGTCTTTGTCAATGATTTCCTTATGAAATTCATTTGGAATGTTTCTTATATCCATACCTTTTACTCCTTAATCATATTATCAATCTTTGTAAACACATTTCCCAGTGTGTCAGTGATAATAAGGTCTGTTCTCTCGTTAACTGGAACGTCAAGCGGTTCGTTGTTAACAATTATCAGGTGATCGCCCTTGAAGTAATTAAGAAATGTGCTTGCTGGCCAAACTGTAAGCGATGTCCCGCCAACAATCAAACAGTCTGCCTTTTCAATAGCTGATATTGCTTTTACAACAGTATGATCCGGCAGGTTTTCACCATATAATACGACATCAGGTCTTACAATGGCTTTTTCGTCTTCGCAGTACTGACAGTGAGGCACATTTTCATTGCTGTCAAAGATATAGCTGCCATCATATTCTCTGCCGCAGTTCATGCAGTGACAGTGGGCAGTAGTACTGTGGATTTCATACACAGTTTTGCTTCCGGCTTTCTGATGCAGACCGTCAATGTTCTGAGTAACAATTGCTGACAGCTTTCCCATTCTTTCCAGCTTTGCCAGTACTTCATGCGTGATATTTGGTTTGAATTTCCTTGTATCCATTTTCTGCTTGTAAAATTCAAAGAAGACTTCCGGCTCATGGTACAAACAGGCAAAGCTCAATAAGTATTCCGGTTTGTATTTTGAAAAGTCTACGCCCATATTATTATATAATCCGTCCTTGCTTCTGAAGTCCGGTATGCCGCTTTCTGTGGAAACACCGGCGCCGCCAAAGAATACGATATTATTGCTTTCTTTTATGTATTTTTCAAGCAGGGTGAGCTGTTCGTCTGTAATCATATGCTTTCCTTTCCTTACGGCCATCTCTGATGCGCCAATTTATATATATGTCTTTCGTGCAACCCTGCTGCGTCCACAGTAATTGTAAGTGCAATGAGCAGTACGGTTATAATTATCCACTTAATCATTTCTGCAAGGGGCACAGCGATTAATAATGCGCGTTTGTCTACAATTAGTCTGTGCATCCCGCCGGGTTTTGGTGCAAAGAGTATCTGTTTGCAGGTTTTTCGGCAGATAAGTTCATTCACTTCATATTTATATGTTACAGCATATGTAAATGATCTCGTTTTTTCAGCAATCTACTTTAGTAGACATTTTTTAATTTTGATATTAATCATTAACTTTATTTTTTTTTACAAACATACAAAATATGAATTTGATCTGCCAGCTGCACGCAATTTCATAACATACCTTTGGTAAATTATGCACGGACACTCGTGATTTTAGTCATGAGAGGAGCGCACTATTGGTTAAGCCATTTTCTTTCTTCTTTCTGTAATTAATTATTCTTTCTGTACGGTTCGTACAGGTAGAAGATATAATTATCCCCATTCTCATTAAGTTTTCCTGCAATCTTGTAGTAGTCATATTTGTGTATGTATCTTTTTTCATACGGAATAATCATTCTCTGCATGATGCCATCTTTGTCGAAATATTGAAATTCAAGAGTATTGCTGTATTTAATCCAGCTTTCTATCTGCAAGCAGGACTGTTCGTCAGAACTTTTCTGCATTTCTTGAATTTTATTATAAATATTAATTAAATACGCACCATTGTCAGTAAGAATATTTACAAAACAGTAAAGGAAAATCAAGGTTAGTATTGAAAATATAATAATAAGATTTGTTTTTTGATAACATATTGCGTTTATCATAAGGGCTAATGACACAAAAAGCAGCAGGCCTGTTACACAAAGCAGTATGTCTTTAGTCTTGCGGTGTTTATCATTCATTGATGTTTCGATTATATTCTTTAGTTTTTCGTAATCATTAATTTCTATTAGTAGCTTCATTTTCTTTCCTCTTTCTTATAGCCATACAAGACAAAGTCTTGATCCGCCAGCCGCATATAATTCCATATTTCTTGTTATATGTATGTTTAAATTCCATTTCAATTTTAACAATATTCCAAAGAGTCCCCGTCTGCACTACAGTCATTGAGTCTATAACTTTTGAGTCATCTAAAATATTAATCCATATGTCGCCGGACTCGGAAGCTTTTAACTCATACTCCCTGTTCTGAAGAATTATATCCATAACTTTAACCATTTTTGAATGTTCTTCAAAAAGAATTTCATACATGTTCACTTTACGCTCAAGAAATAGACTTATACTCCAAGCGATTATGAAGACTATAAGCGCTAATCCCATAACATTGATAAGAGACTTTGACGTTTCCGTTTTGAAATAAGTTGTTGTTAATATTATAGGTATGATAAAAAAAGGCGCAGAAATGAGACAAATGTAATGTACTGTGCTACGTTTGACATTTCTTCGTATTTTTTGTGCTTTTCCTCGTAATATTGTCTTGCATTATCTGCTGTATTCCTGTCTGTTTCTGTGAATATTACTGTGAACTACTCGGCTACAAGTAACCGAGCTTCCTGCTTCAAACCACTACTGCC
>ERZ1034847.99-NODE-99-length-50104-cov-49.764830_pt1 | contig 50104 bp, 61 predicted proteins | sample MGYA00520633_ERZ1034847 | MGnify/ENA primary metagenome ERZ1034847 (study PRJEB33766, sample SAMN09781732) | gut metagenome | biome: gut microbiome | host: Homo sapiens | place: Madagascar | study: EMG produced TPA metagenomics assembly of the PRJNA485056 data set... | reverse complement strand
TAGTTTCTAGTGAATTTTTGTTTTTTCACTGTCTACTATATGGGGAGTATATCACCTTCTCTTTGTCTCTCGTATTACATCTCAATGATTTTACCAGTTTTAAGGTAAACAACCCATTCACAAATATTACGAGCGTAGTCACCAATACGTTCTAAGTAAGTGATAACTTGTAGGTATTCTTTTCCGGCAAAAACGGTGTCAGGTTGTTGGCGGATTGACTCAACAGCCATATTTTGAATGTCACGGAAATAGTTATCAATCACTTCGTCTGATGCGGCTACTTCGTAAGCGCGTTCTTCATCTCCTGTGATATAAACCTCCAAAGCTTCTTCTACCATGTCGCGCACAGCTTTACCCATTTTTTTGATTTCTGCTTCGACTTCTGGTAAACGTTCTTCGCCTTTTACACGGATGGTTGCTTTAGCGATTGAAGCTGCGTGGTCCCCCATGTGTTCAACATCGCTTGAAGCTTTTAAAACTGTAATAACAGTACGTAAATCTTGAGAAACTGGTTGTTGCAATGCAATGATTTCAAGTGATTTTTTCTCTAATTTTGTTTCGAAATTATTGACAATTTCATCACCTTCGATAACTTCTTTAGCTAATTCACGATCATGGCTGATGAATGCTCGAACGGTCTTATTGATTTGTGAAAGGACTTCAGTCCCCATTGCGTAAAATTGATTGTGTAATTTTTCTAATTCGTCGTCAAATTTTGACCTTAACATAATACCATCTCCTTTTTCAAGCTGCTAAGACTAACCAAATTTTCCTGTAATATAATCTTCTGTTTCTTTTCGTTTAGGATCCATGAACATTTCATGTGTTTTTCCATATTCGATAAGGTCTCCACCGAGGAAAAATCCTGTTCGGTCTGAAATACGTGAAGCTTGTTGCATTGAACGTGTTACGATAAGCATTGTATATTTATCTTTCAAACCATAAAGTGTATCTTCTACTTTACCTGCTGAAATTGGATCAAGTGCTGATGTTGGTTCATCTAATAAAATGATTTTAGGACTTGTTGCTAAAACACGAGCTACACACACACGTTGTTGCTGACCACCTGATAAGCCAAGCGCAGAATCGTGCAATCTATCCTTAACTTCGTCCCAGATAGAGGCACCGATAAGTGATGATTCGACAGCTTCATCAAGAACTTGCTTATCTTTAATTCCTTTCAAACGTAAACCGTAAACGACATTTTCATAGATTGACATCGGAAATGGATTAGGTTGTTGGAAAACCATGCCGATTTCTTTGCGAAGTTCAACCGTATCTGTTCGTGGGCTATAAATATTATGACCGTTATAAGTGATTGAACCTGTTAATGTTACTTCAGGATTAAGGTCACCCATGCGGTTAATCGACCGCAAAAGTGTTGATTTTCCTGAACCAGAAGGTCCGATTAAGGCTGTGATTTCATTAGGATAGAAATCCATAGACACATTATTTAAAGCTTTTTTCTTATTATAGTAGACAGATAAGTCACTCACTCTTAAAATAGGTTCTGTCATGTCTTTCCTTTCTAACCAAAATGTCCAGACACATAATCACTAGTAGATTGCAATTTCGCATTTTGGAAGATGTTGTTCGTTTTATCGTACTCAATCAAATCTCCCAAATAGAAGAATGCTGTGTAATCACTAGCACGAGCTGCTTGTTGCATATTGTGCGTTACGATGATAATGGTATAATCTTTCTTCAATTCAAACATGGTATCTTCCAACTGCATTGTAGCAACTGGGTCCAAAGCTGACGCTGGTTCATCCATTAGAAGAATGTCAGGTTTAACAGCAATGGCTCGCGCGATACACAAACGTTGCTGCTGACCGCCTGAAAGCGTTAAGGCTGATTTATGCAAATCATCTTTCACTTGATCCCAAAGTGCAGCTTGTTTTAAAGAGGTTTCAACAATTTCATCTAAGAATTGTTTGTCTTTCACACCTGCTCGTTCATAGGCAAATGTGATATTTTTATAAATAGATTTAGCAAATGGATTTGGCCGTTGGAAAACCATTCCGATGTGCTTACGCATTTCGTAAACATTAATGTTTTTGGCATTAACATCAATACCTTCGTACAAAATTTGTCCAGTGACTTTTGCAATGTCAATAGTATCGTTCATACGATTTAGACTACGAAGAAAAGTTGATTTACCACATCCTGAAGGTCCGATAAGAGCAGTGATTTTATTTTTTTCAAACTGCATATCAATTCCCTTGATAGCTTCTTTTTGACCATAGTAAACATGAAGGTCTTTTGTAGCTAGGGCTAATTTTTCTTCAGGAAAAGTAATAATATGTCTTTCATTCCAGTTATACTTTGTCATCTCTTCTCCTTTATTTTGCTGACGTTAATTTGGCGTGAAGCTTTTTACCGATATAACGTGCTGAGAGGTTGAAAATTAAGATGAAAATCAAAAGAACTGCAGCACTTCCTTGCGATACTTGAGTCGCATCAGGAATAGTTCCTTCACTATTAACTTTCCAAATGTGAACAGCCAAAGTTTCGGCTTGACGGAAAATTGAAATCGGACTTGTAACGCTTAGCGGATTCCAGTTTGACCAATCAAGAGCTGGTGCTGATTGACCAGCTGTGTAAATAAGCGCTGCTGCTTCACCAAAGATACGTCCTGAAGCAAGCACAATGCCAGTAACAATACTTGGCAAAGCTTCTGGTACAACAACGTAAACAACTGTTTCCCAACGTGATAAACCAAGTGCAAGCCCTGCTTCACGTTGCGTATGGTGAACATTACGAAGACCATCTTCAACATTACGTGTCATTTGTGGCAGATTAAATACGGTTAAGGCAAGGGCACCAGAGATAATTGAGAAACCGTATTGAAATTGAACAACAAAAATAAGGTAACCAAACAATCCAACAACAACTGATGGTAGAGATGATAGAATTTCAATACAAGTTCTAATGAAATTCGTAAAACGCCCTTTTTTAGCGTATTCAGATAAGTAAATTCCTGCTCCCATTGATAGCGGAATTGAAATAATCAATGTAACCACTAAAAGAAAGAGAGAATTGTACAGCTGAATACCAATACCACCGCCAGCTTGATAAGATGATGATTTTCCTGTCAAGAAAGACCAGCTAACGTGTGGTAAACCATTAACCAAGATATAAAGTAGCAAAGATGCCAAAATTGCAACAATAATTCCAGCAATTGTATAGAGAACTCCTGTTGCTAATTTATCAATTTTTTTAGCGTGCATAATTTCTCTTTCTTTCTCTTGTAATAAATTTCACGAGCATATTAAATCCTAAACTCATAATGAGCAAGACTAAAGCTAGTGACCAAAGAACATTATTTTGGACAGTTCCCATGACTGTGTTACCAATTCCCATTGTCAACACAGAGGTCAAGGTCGCTGCTGGTGTTGTTAATGATGTAGGAACAACGGCTGAGTTTCCGACAACCATTTGAATGGCTAAGGCTTCACCAAAAGCACGAGCCATACCAAAAATCACCGCTGTAAAAATCCCAGGTCGAGCTGCATTCAAGATAACACGCCAGATTGTTTGCCAACGAGTAGCCCCCATAGCAAGGCTGGCTTCTTTATAATGTCTTGGGACTGCTTTCAAACTATCCACCGTCAGAAAGGTAACTGTCGGTAGAATCATGACAAAAAGAACACAGACACCTGATAAAATGCCAAAACCTGTTCCACCAAAAATCGAACGAACAAATGGTACGATAACTTGCAGACCAATAAAACCATAAACAACAGAAGGGATTCCTGTCAATAATTCGATAGCTGGTTGCAAAATCTTAGCACCGTATTTTGGTGATACTTCTGTCATAAATACCGCTGCTCCAATAGCAACCGGAGTCGCAATTAAAGCAGATAGAATAGTTACAATAAATGACCCCAAAATCATTGGTAGAGCTCCAAAAGAGCCTGAACTTGGATCCCATTTACTTCCAAAAAGGAGTGTTAGCGGGTGGACACCATCAACAAAGAAGGTAGACAATCCTTTTTGCGCAACGAAAATTAAAATCATTGCAACGATAAAAACAATTAGTACCAAACAGAAAAGGGTTAACCCTTTCCCGAATTTTTCTAATCGAGAATTTTTTGAAGGTGAGGTTAATTGTTTCTCAAGTTTTTGATTTCTCATAACGTCTCCTTATTTTTCAGTTACTGTGCCATCAGCTGACTTAGTAACTTGCATATCATTGACTGAAATATACCCCATTTGTTCAACAATGCCTTTTTGAACTTCATCGCTCATGACATAATCCAAAAATTCTTTTGTCAAGCCTGTCGGCTCACCTTTAGTGTACATATGTTCATATGACCAAAGTGGCCAATTATTTGTTGTTACATTTTCAGCAGTTGGCTCATAACCATTTAGACTGATTGTTTTCACAGAATCATCAACATAGGCAAAAGCAAGATATGAAATCGCACCTGGAGTCTGTGATACGATAGATTTCACCATACCATTTGAATCCTGCTCTTGGCTTTGAACGGCTGACTCACCATTCATAATAACACTATCAAATGTTGCACGTGATCCTGAGCTTGCTGCTCGGTTAATAATTGAAATTTCCAAATCTTGACCGCCAACTTCTTTCCAGTTTGTAATTTCACCTGTAAAAATCTTTCGAAGTTGTTCTGTCGTTAAATTATCAACTTTGACATTATCGTTAATAATAACAGCAAGTCCAGCTACCGCTACTTGATGATCAACCAATTGGTCAGCATCGATACCGTCTTTTTCTTCAGCAAAAACATCACTATTCCCAATTTGGACTGCTCCTGATTGAACTTGAGAAAGTCCTGTACCAGATCCTCCACCTTGAACATTAACTGTTTTTCCAGTATTGGCTGTTCCAAATTCATCAGCTGCAGCTTCAACAAGAGGCTGAAGCGCTGTTGAACCAACGCTGGTAATTGATTGACCTTTATCAATCCAACTAGCACAACCTGACAAAATGATAGAAACTGAGGTAATTAGCAGTAAGAAGCTAAGTTTTTTGATTTTTTTCATTTGTGATTCCTACTTAATCTTGAAAATAAAAAGTAATTTACATGAAGTGTTACAAATACCTCACAAAGAAATAGTAACATATCAAACAGGCATTTGCAAAGTGCTTTTCTTCCTATTTAACACAAATTGTATCTGTAACAGTTTACGAATAAAAACGCAGTCCCTTAGGGAAGTAATTTTTCAGAATATTTCCAGTAATTTTGGCAAAGCCTATGCCATTGTCATTTATTGACACCAGATACCAGCCGTTTTGAATTGGCTCTTCTAATTTGACAATATTTCCAGATGCATAAACTTTGAACTGTTCTATATCAATTTTCACGAACTGTTCTACGTCATCAGGTGATAATGAAAGCCCCAAAGCAAACGAAGGTTCAAATCGATTTTTCTTAAAGCTTCCCAAATGAAGCCCATTACGTGCGATTTTTAGTTTTCCTAAGTCTGGCAAACCTTCCGGCAATAGATAAAGATTATCTCCAAAAGTTTGTAAGATTCCTGCTAAATCAACTTTGATATGTTGCTTTGCGAAATCTTGCCAAAGTTTTAATTGAGCCTTGGTAAGGTTAGATTTTACAACAGGCTTAACAGAACGTGTTTCTGCTGTTCTTGTATCACGTAGTTTTGCAACAAATTGCCCTTCTCCTTTAAAATGATGTGGGTACATGCGCGCAACTTGTGGCAAATCTAGCCCTTCCACCATGCCATTTATTTTTTCAATATCAACAAGTTCCAGATAATCATACTTGTCTAAAAGCCACTTAACCACTCCTTCGTTTTCTTCTGGCGACCAAGTGCATGTTGAATAAACAAGCGTTCCACCAGTGGCTAACATTTTCATAGCTTCTTCTAAAATTTCTTTTTGAAGCGTAACACATTCTGCAGGATAGCTCTCATGCCAATATTGCGTGGCTGCAGGGTCTTTACGAAACATTCCCTCACCTGAACACGGTCCATCAAAAACGATAAGGTCAAAATAGTATTTGAATACTTTGGCAAGTTTTTGTGAACTTTCATTAGTAACAACGACATTTCGAGCCCCCAAACGTTCAATATTTTCTACGAGAACTTTACTACGCTTGCTAGAAATTTCATTACTGACTAAGACGCCAGTATTATTCATATAGCTAAGCAAATGCGTCGATTTACCACCTGGTGCTGCTGCTAAATCAAGCACGCGCATATTTTCCTGTGGTGCTGCGACTTGAGCAACCATTTGTGCTGCTGGTTCCTGCGAATAAACAAGCCCTGAAACATGTTCTGGAGACTTGCCAGAAACCTTGCCATAATACCCCCATGGTGTGTTAGGAATTGGGGTATCAAATGTCTGTTGCGCATTTTTTAGAGGATTCACACGAAATCCTGAGATAGCTTCTTGGTCAAATGTCGCTAGAAAATCATCTGCTTCATCTCCAAGAATATTACGGTATTTTTCAATAAATTTTTCAGGTAATAACATACTTATATGATAACAATTTCACATATCAATTACAACTATCGTGCGGCTTTTTAAAATAAAGCTAAGGTTTATTGCCTTAGCTTTGCTGTCTTATTTAGTATTAATCTACTATCGTATAACTTGATTAAGTTGTGAAAAACTAATCCTTGCCCAATTTGATTTCTGGGAAATGCTGTGCAACATATTCGAACATCGGTTTAAGTTCGCTGTCAGTCGTTTTTCCAATATTTTTAATTGAAATGCTTTTCTGCTTTTTATTTTCTGTAATACCGATAAGCATTGATTTTCATCCAATTGTAATAAAAGTCCGTTTGATTTTAATGACATAATGATAAAGTTGTTGAATATCATTTAAATCCATGATAGCAAAGGCACCATAGTAAGAAACTAAATGGTGTCTATAAATAATAAGTTTTAATTTATCGTTAGAATATCCTGCTATATCTTGCAAATGTTCAATCGAACCATTTAGCTCTGGATATTCTGCATAAAACTCGCTGAAAGCTTTACTCATCTTTGCTTTGGTTACAAAACTTAGAACAATTAAAAATACTCCGATTCTACCAATAATAACTGCGACAATATAATTGACTTGTTTATCACTATTTGCAGCTGATAACGACAAGTAAGAACTATAACTAAACCACTCCCCTAAATCAATCGTTGGCTCGACAATCGTTTCCATGGCACTTGAATAACTGGTAATGCCATTGGAGTTATTATAATTGGTATCAAAATACTTAACCATCAATTGTTATGGGTGTGTTTTCACCATTAAAAACTTGATTTTTTGCCGATAAAGCTGTGACAGTATTATTTCTGTAATTAACAATAGCAGTCACTATACCGCCAGCTAAAAAATAATCCCAATCACCAAAGTGACGATACAATTTTGGTAATGATTTCCTTTCATCATAATCCTCCCAAATACATTTTGGAATGTGCTCCCTTATTTAGATGAATTCTAACAAATCTTTGTTTCTAATTTGATGACATAACGATTTAATTTTAATTTCAAAATTGCATAAAAGGAATTACATGCCAATCATTAACATACTAAAAAGCTTGAAACAATTACGTCTCAAGCTCTAATCATGGTATTACAATATTTTCCTACATCAAAACTATCTCATCGTTACAAATTCTTCTGCTCCTGTTGGGTGAATGGCTACCGTATTATCAAAATCCTCCTTAGTAGCGCTCATTTTGATAGCAACTGAGAAGCCTTGAATCATCTCATCGACGCCATAGCCGATTCCATGCAAGCCAATGATTTTTTCATCTTTTCCAAGAGTAACTAGCTTCATCTTACTTGGTTGACGATGACTGCCTAAAGCTGTGTACATTGGTGTGAAACTTGAGCGATAGATCTTGATTTGTTCTTCGCCAAACTCTGCAATGGCTTTTTCTTCTGAATAGCCGATTGAACCAATTGCTGGGTGACTAAAAATAACAGTCGCTACATCTTTATAATCCATTTTAGCATTTGGTTTGTCATTGAAAAGATGCTCTGACAGCTGACGCCCCGCCTTGACAGCGACTGGTGTTAATTCCAATTTACCATTGACATCACCAAGAGCGTAAATGCCGTCAACTGATGTGTTTTCGTAGTCATCAGTTTTGATAAATCCTTTATCATCAAGTTCTACACCTGTCTTTTCAAGACCAAAACCAGTAACATTTGCCTTACGACCAATTGCCCAAATAAGCGTGTCAACTATATAAGTCTCACCATTTTCCAGAACCAATGTCAAACTATCATCATCATTCTTGATAACTTCTTTAGGAATCGAAAAAGTGTGTAACGTTGGACCATTTTCAGCCATAGCACCCACCAAAGTATCAATGATTTCCTTATCAAAAGTTCGTAGAGGACGCTCACGGCGAACAAAAAGGTGCGTTTTTGAACCGAGTGCGTGCAAGACACCAGCTACTTCCACGGCAATATACCCTGCACCTACTACCGCAGTACGTTTTGGCACATCATCTAACTCGAAAAAGCCGTCCGATGTGATACCGTATTGCGCCCCAGGAATATCGGGATAAAGCGCATGACCACCAGTAGCAATTAAAATATGCGGCGCTGTGTAATACGTTCCTGCCACTTCCACAGTATGTGCATCTACGAAGGTCGCATAATCATAGACACATTCAACACCATTATTATCAAAACCGCGTTCGTAAGAAGCATGAATACGGTCAATATAGGCTTCACGATTGGCTTTCAGAGTTTTAAAATCAAAAGAAGTTTGACCAACTTGAAAACCGTATTCACTAGCGTAGGTGTTTAGCGTTTCAGCTACCTGTGCGCCGTACCACATGACTTTTTTAGGAACACATCCTAGATTGACACAAGTTCCACCAACTTCCTTTGCTTCAAAAAGAATGACTTTTGCACCGTGCATAGCGGCACGATTAGCTGAAGCAATTCCACCAGAGCCACCACCGATAACAATGTAATCATATTGTTTTACTTCCATACAGTCTCCTAATCAATCCGTTATAAAATCTAAAATAGCTTCTTCTGATAAAGATGAATCGCAGATAACTTTCGCATGACCTGATTTGGCTACCAAAAGCCCTGGAACTGTTGGAACATCATAAGTTGTGCGAAGCACTTGCGTGTCTGAATCTTGATTTTCACTATTTAAGAAATGAATAGTTAATTGATTATCTTTCACCACTTGCGTTAGTTTTGGCTCAAAACGGCGACAATATGGACAAGTCGGACGTCCGATAAAAAGAATAAAATTGTCCGCAGTTTGAAGTTGTGCATTAGCCTCCTTGGCTGAAATAGGTGTAAAATAATCTGCAAACGTTGTCATAACAATACCTCCAAAAATATTACTCTTATCATATCTCATACGAATAAATTTCTCAACTTTCTGATTCGAAAATCAAAAAGAGGATTGATTTTGCCCAATCCTCTTATCGCATGTCATTATTTTCGGATAAATTCACTATCAACTTCGCTATCATCAGACACGTAACGTTCTACGGTCATGTGTAAGTCGTATTTTTCTCGAAGTTCAGCTAGAGTGTCCATCATCGGTGAAGTATGATGTGCGTCAATGGCTTCCTGATTTTCCCAACTGTCAATTAACAAAACCGTTTCAGGGGCATTTGCTGGAAAGAAATAATCATATCTCAAATTTCCTTTTTCAGATTGAATTGCTGCTGCCGTACCTGATTTTTCCATTTCTTCCATGAATTTTTTAGCATTGCCATTAGTACCCTTGTAATACAAATTAACTGTAATTGCCATAAAATCACCTTTTCTAGTCTTTTCTTTATTTTATTACATTTTGAAAACATTTCCAAATGATATGCACAAAACCAGCAAGCCCCTAGCGAATGTCCGCTAGGGGTAATCAAAATAAGCTTAGCATTCCACGACTACATTATCCCAAAGCAACGTCCATCACCATCATAATGACAAAACCAACCATAAGTCCAAGTGTGGCAATATCGGTATTACCGTTGTTTTGCGACTCTGGAATAAGTTCTTCGACAACAACGAAAATCATGGCACCAGCCGCAAAGGCAAGAGCATATGGGATGATTTGTAGCATGACGATAACAAGAGCTGCTCCTAAAACAGAACCGATAGGCTCTACAATCGCAGACATCGCTCCCATAAAGAAAGCACGCCAACGTGAACTGCCGTCAGCACGAATAGGAATGGAAAGCGCCGCCCCCTCAGGGATATTTTGTAGCCCAATACCAATCGCAAGTCCAATTGCTCCGATAAGAGCCACATTCGTCATGTTGCCAGATGCTAGTGCTCCAAAAGTAACACCAATAGCTAAACCTTCTGGAAAATTATGAATCGTAATAGCTAAAAAAAGCAAAGCTGTTTTAGATAATTTTTTCTTCGGTTGAATCCCTTCTGCCTCCGAAACATCTTTTCCCAAGTGCAAATGTGGAACAAGGGCGTCAATTAAGCGTAAACTAAAACCACCCAACAGAAAACCAACCGCTGCTGGTAACCAAGCAAGTTTACCATAGTCTGCGTGTGCGTAATCAATAGCTGGCGCTAACAAAGACCAAAAAGAAGCCGCAATCATAACTCCAGCCGCAAATCCCATCATCACATCAAGCAACTTACGACTAACTTTTCTAAAGAAAAAAACAACAGCTGAGCCAAGAATGGTACATCCCCATGTAAACAATCCTGCTAACAAGGCTAACAAAACAACGTTTTGTGTCATCAGCCAATCTATCATAAAAAGTCTCCTTTTAAAATTAATAATTATTTATCTCATCAAAATCAATTCTGTGAATTTATTTCATTGTAGCAAAAAGTACCAAAAAAACCTAGTGAAATCACTAGGTTATACTATCGATAATCACAATTAACGAGATGGTCGTTAACAATACCAACGGCTTGTAGGAATGAGTAGGTAATAACGGGTCCAACAAATCCAATGCCACGTTTTTTCATGTCTTTGCTTAGTCTCTCTGATAAATCAGACACCGTCGGCACATCTTCTGGCGTTTTCCACTTATTATCAATCTGCTTGCTGTCTGTAAAACTCCAAAGATAGGCATCAAAAGAGCCGAATTCTTTTTGAATTTCTTGCACAATTCGAGCGTTCTTTCGAACACTAAAAATCTTATTTCGATTGCGAATTAAGCCCGAATTTGACAATGATTGTTCCAATTCGTCATCTGACATTTTAGCACAGGTGTCAATGTCGAAATCATGAAAAGCACGGCGATAGTTTTCACGTTTGTGCATGATTGTTTTCCACGATAAGCCAACACTTGCCCCCTCTAGGCATAGCATTTCAAATTGAAACTGGTCGTCATGTGCCACCTTACACCATTCGTTATCATGGTATTCTTCTAAAATATGGTCACCTTCATACCATGCGCGGCATTTTCCGTCAGTCATTGACAATCCTTTCTGTATCAATTCAAATAAGTTTGAATCGTTGATAGTTTCTGCTTAGGAACAAACATCACTTTCTGGCGCGTTGCAAAATCTGGCTCTTTTCCGTCAAGCGTTAACAAAACATAACCTAATTTCTCTCCCATGATTTTTGCCGCAGCATAATCCCAGGGTTGAATATATGAGAAATAAGCTAACAATTGCCCTGTCATAACATACGCCATACTAAGACCAGCTCCACCATAAACACGAACACCTAGTGTTTGGTCAACAAGGTCACGAATTCCACAATAATTGCATGAAAACATACTAGCATTACAGCCGATTAAAGTTCGTTTAAGCGCCACATCTTGGTAAGATGTAAGTTGTTTATCATTGGCATAAACGTCAAATTGTCCACCACCGCTATACAAGATGTCGTTAGCAACATCATAAATCAAACCAAACTGCCCTTTGCCATTTTCGTAATAAGCAATCATTACCGCAAAATTAGCCCCTTGAACAACAAAATTTACTGTACCGTCAATCGGATCTAATACCCAAACATTGCCGTCTGAAATAGGGTGATGAATATTATTTTCTTCAGCCATAATATTGTCATTAGGATAAGCTTGCTTAATCTTAGTAATTAATAATTCCTGAGTTGCCTTATCAAGATTCGTCACCAAATCATCAAAACGCGTTTTTTCTTCAATCTGCAGGTCCTTAACCATATGATCTTTGATAAAATCCCCCACAGCATGAATTAACGATTTAGCAAATGTAAACTTATTTTCCAAGAGAAATATATCCTTTCTCCTTAGCTTTTGCGGCTTTTACAGCCTGATAAGTTGAATAACCACTGTTTCTTTCAAATTCACGATCAATTTGCTTTTCTTGCGCCTTACTCTTCACAATGGTTTTAAAAATAGCATAGCTGTCCAAGATATCTTTAACAGAAATCTTTGTTTCATAAGCGGCTTCAACTTGATTCAAAAAATGAAGCACTGAGGCAATTTCTTCAGTGCTCCAAAACAAATCAAGAGGATAGCTATAATTTTTCATCTTAAGATACCAAAAACTCTCAAATAACTTGAATCATCAAGTTATTAAACTAACAAAAAGCAATCTCACTTTTTACTTTCTGACAACTTTGTAGTGCACTAGTCTAGCAAGGTCATCAGAAACTAGTTTGAGTTATTCCTTTCTATCCTTCAATTTCTGCTTTTATGGTTGCTTGACGCAATTCTTGTTTACGATAATCTCGTGGCAGAAAGGCACGAATCTCGTCTTCGTTAAATCCGATTTGCATTCGCTTGTTATCTAAAATAATCGGACGACGCAATAATCCTGGATTTTTTGAAATCAAATCAATCAAGTTTGAAACAGATAATTCATCGACATCCACATCTAATTTTTGGAAAACTTTAGAACGTGTTGAAATAATATCTTCTGTTCCATTCTCAGTAAATGCCAAAATCGACATTAATTCTTCACGACTGAGAGGACTGGTGATAATATTATGCTCTTGAAATTTCACGTCGTGTTCGTTTAACCAAGCGCGAGCTTTTCGGCAGCTCGTACAACTTGGTGACAAAAATAAAGTAATCATATAACGACCTCTCCCATACTGTTGCTTTTATTATACAAAATTTTAAGGAACTTGGCTATCTTTTTTCCAATTTGCAGCAACTTCCTTATCAGATTTCAATTGTTCAATCAATGCACCAGTGCCTGCAAATTTTACCATATCGCGGATTTTATCTAACCAGATTATTTCAACTGTTTCACTATAAATCTCATCTTTGAAATCAAAAATATTGGCTTCCAGACGTAATTCAGTACCACCAAAGGTGACATTTTTGCCAACGCTTGTCATGGCGCGATAAGATTTTCCGTTGACAATAACATCGGAAACATAAACGCCGTCTCCAGGTAGAAAAACGTTATCAATCGGCGCTAGGTTAGCCGTTGGAAAACCGATAGTTCGCCCACGCGCATCACCATGTACGACAATACCACGCGTGCTAAAATTGTAACCTAATAAACGATTAACTTCTTTAATATTGCCATCAAAAATCAACTGACGAATTCGTGTTGAACTAATTTTTTCACCATTATCTTGAACTTCTGGCACAACGACAACGTCACCGTTGAATTGCTGTGCTAAATCAATAGCATCTTTACGGTCGTGTCCGAATTTATAATCAAATCCGACAACAATTGTCTTAGCACGCAGCTGTTTGATGTAGTTTTCTAAAAAGTTTTTTGCAGAGAGTTTTGAAAAAGTTGACGTAAAATCAATCAAGTACAGATAATCAACACCATATTCCGCAAACTTCTCATAGCGCTTTTCAGGCGAGGTTAAACTAAGCAATAAATCAGACGTAAAACGTGATAGAGCAAGACGTGGAGACTCATTAAACGTTAGGACAGTTAGTGCTAAATTATCACGTTTAGCAATCTCTTTTGCTTTATCAAATAATGCCTTGTGTCCTCGATGAAGCCCATCAAAGTATCCTAATACTAACACACTATCTTTGGCATTTGTTATGTCTTTGTAATCTTTTATTCGTTGAATTTCCATTTTTTTCATTCTAAATCAGATAAATACTTTATGCGGTTTGTAAAGGTCATCTTGCGGCATAAGGATTGCCACCAACTTATCCTCATAAAATCCCGCAAGTTGTTCATCTTTTCTATCTAAAGCAATTTTTCGTCCAAAAGAAATCTCTATTTTTTGGTCTTCGGTAAAATCAACACGTGGTAAATCCATAACGCCGTATTCGACAGGAAGAAGAAATGAAAAATCTTCCAAAGCTACTTTATCAGCGATTTCTGCCAAAGTTAAGGCGTTTTCTAGTCGTAAACCAGCTGAAGCTTCGCGTTCCAAATACAACATATGACTAGCGTAGCCAAGTTTTTTTCCTAAATCAACTGACAACGTACGAATATAAGTTCCTTTACTACAAGCCACTTCAAAATCAAAATAACAACAATCATTTTTAAATTCTAACGGGCTAGTGCGTTTGAAATCATAGATTGTCACATGGCGTTCAGGTCGCTCAACTGTTTGACCAGAGCGAGCATATTCATATAATCGTTTGCCGTTGACTTTAACTGCTGAGTACATAGGAGGAATTTGAGTGATTTCACCGATAAAACTTCTCAAAGTCAAGTCAACTTCTTCTACTGCTACATCACTAACTGGCGTTGTCTCAAGACGTTCACCACTAGCATCTTCCGTTGTTGTCGAATACCCTAGACAAATCTGCCCACGGTAAATCTTGCCAGCTTCTGTCATGTATTCAATCACACGTGTTGCTTTACCAACAGCAATTGGCAGAACTCCAATAACGTCAGGGTCTAGCGTTCCTCCGTGACCAATTTTCTTTTCATGCAATATTTTTCGAAGCTTAAAGACTGCGTCGTGACTCGTCATTCCTGCTTCTTTTTTTAAATTAATAATTCCGTTAATCATAACCTTTATTATAACTTTTTTTACTAACAAAAGACAAGCTAAAACACCATTATGAGAGTTTTAGCTATATTCTTATCTATTCTATTTAAATGTTGCGATTGTTATCGCTACCTAACTCAAAGAAATCTTGAATTTCTTGAACGTATTCTAAGACGCCTTGAAATTCACCATTTTCATCACGAACAGCAGCGTAGGTGACATGAACAAATTTGCCAAGTTTTTCTGACTTGAACCACATCACAACTTTATCTCGTTCACCAGAGCGCAAAAGCGTAAAAATTTTCTTGACTTTATCTAAAACTTTTGGTGGATGACAAAGCTCAACACGGCGTCCAATCTGACTTGGTGTACGTTTAAAAATCATTTCATCTGGTGCTTTACTATCGTTGTAATATTGGAAAATATCATCTTTATTGACGAAAGTGATTTCTAATGGTAAATGATTGAGAATAAGATTAGCTTGCTCAACGGATAGGTAACCGTTACCAAATAGTTGTTGACTCGTACGGTCAAAACTTTGACTTTCCTTTTTAGGTGTAAAGCTAATAGTGAACTGCCCTTCTGGCGTATCAATGACTTTGGTCAATTGATTATCAGTTGCTGAATTTTCTTGACTATCTTCTGTTTGGTTTATCGAATGCGCAAGGTCTTGTTTTGTATCCTCAAAATTTTCACGATGAGGCTGCCATTTAGCTGTTGGTTTAACAATCGCATAACCATAAGCATCACTTTCTTCGGCAATCGCAAGCCAATCGTCTTGAGTTAACGTTTCTAGTAAAATCATTAAGAGAATAGCTTCTTCCTTGAAAATCATTTCCTCGAATTCTTTTGCGAATGCTTCAAAGGCTGAAGAAATTTCTCCGATTGTTAGGTCAGGTAACTGCTCCACAGCAGTTTGCGCTTTTTCAAAAAGTACTCTAATGTTATCATCAACACCCCACATGACTTTTGGCGGTGCATCATGCCCATATCGTTCCATCACTGGGAAAAAGAGGTTTTCTTTACGATTATAATGATTCTGGAATTGCCCTAAAAGACTCATCTGATGCTTCAATCCACGAATCAAATCTGGACGAAATTCCTCGTTTTCAGCCTTCTCATAATTTTCGATAATACGACGAATGCGTAACACGGCAGCACGTAAAGCAAGATTTTCTTGTTTAAAAATATAGACTGGATGCCCTTCTTGCTCCGCATCTGGCACATCAACATCTGAGATAGCACCTTTAAAAAGATTAGCATGAACATTACACAAGCTCATGACATCCTCAAAAGTAATGCCAGTATCAGTCCTCATTAGCTCATGTTCCATCATTGAGATTTCCAAGGCTGACACACCTGTAAAATGCTGGTCAAAATCCTCTTGAACAGACTTAGCATCAGCACCATGATGCAAACGTAACAGAATATCTTTTAGTATTTCAATACGATTTTCATTCATAACTGCCTCCAATCACTTCATAACCATTAAATTCAAGTGTTCGTTGAATTTTTTTAAGTGAAATATTAGCTAACTTTGCACCAGCTTTTAGAGACGTTACTTTCCCAACTGTGTTTAGCATGGCAGGTTTTGACAATGGCTTAAACCCCAAATCTACCAAAATCTCTTTCACTTCTGGGTGTTCCTTAATCGTCTCAGCGACTGGCTTTGATAAATCTATAATATTGTTCATAATGATTACCTCAATATTTGATAGCTTTATTATAACACATCAGAAAAGTGACAATGATTTTGAAACTATTAACAAATTAACATTATTTTAGATAGAGAGAATAACCACGACTAGCTTGCTTGAAAGCATAATTTTCATAAAAACGATGAGCTATTTGTCGTTCTAAAGTATCCCCACTATTTAGCGCTAAAGCGTGAATGTTTTCAGATAGTGCACGATTTTTGACAGCATCTATCAAGGCTGTCGCAACACCCCTACGGCGATACTTTTGTAATACTGCCAGAATAAGAATACGATAGTAGGTACCTTCATTTTCAAAAAATAACATTTTAGCATAACCAATCATCCCAATGATTTCATTGTCATCAACCACGACTAAAAGATGGTAATCAGGATGAGAAAGAACTGTTTTTAATCGTCTAACCAATTCAGCTTCCTTGACAGGATAGCCAAGTTCAGCATAAAGAGGGGATAACTTTTCAATATCTAATAGTTGAGCAGGTCTAATAATCATTTTCAGTCCTCACACATTTCAGGAAAAAAAACAACATCACATTGAAAGATCCTATTCTTCTTTTAATGCTTCAAATTTGGCACGCATAGTTGGATTTTTTCGTGTTAATTTTTTGACGGAAACATCGTCTAATTTATTGTTAGCAAGGCGGAGCTGATTTTCACTAGTTGTCAAGAAACGCTTGACTTCTTCCATGCGGCGGATTGATTTATCAATTTCATCAATGGCTTTTTTGAAGTTATTACTTGCTGAAGTATAGTTCTTAGCAAAAGCGTTTTTGAAGGTTTCAAGGTCATCTTCAAAGTGTGTGATATCAATATTTTGTTCACGTACCAAAGCTAAATCTTGCTTGTATTTGAGTGAGTTGAGCGCAGCATTTCGCAAAATACCAATCAACTGAATGAATAGTTGCGGACGGACAACGTACATTTTTTCATACTCATGACTAACGTCAACAATACCAGTATTGAAGTAATCATTGTCTACTTCTAGCATGGTTACTAAAACGGCATACTCACAATTTTTCTCGCGACGGTCTTTGTCTAATTCTTTATAGAAATCTCTATTTTTGTGCTTCGCTTTTGTTTCATCAGCTTCATTTTTCATCTCAAACATGATAGATAGTATTTCAATACCATTTTCGTCCGTTTCACGATAAATGAAATCCCCTTTTGAACCACGACTTGATACTTCATTGTCTTTACCGAAAGTGGCATTTGGAAAAGCGTAAGCACGAACCTTGTTAAACTCCGTTTCAGCATAGACTTCTAAACTTTCTCCGATAGCTTTTGTAGATTGTTGCGCTTTGAAATTTTTGTAAAATTCCACCTGCTCGTTAGCCGCTTTTAGTTGCGCTTCATAGTCACTCTTGACAGAAGCTAAGGATAATTCTGCCTCTTTTTCTTGAAGAGCTAATTTTGATTTGGCATCATCACGTTCTTTTTCAACAGCCGCAACGGCTTCAACTAGACTGTTTTGGTTTTCAAGCGATAAACGTTCCAGTTGATTTTGAACCTCAACCAATTCCTTATCTTTCTTAGATAACGCTTGACTTAGTTCTAGCTCTTTTACGGAAGATAAATTTTCTAATTGTGCTTTAAGTTCTGTGATTTCTTGCTCTTTTTGACTTAAAAGACGTTGGTTTTCTAAGGCTAATGTCTGTTTTAGCTGTTCTAGCTGCGTGGTTAGCTCGCTGATTTCTTTATCTTTAGCGCTAGCTTGGGTCTGCAAATCGTTTTTTGATTTTTCTTCTAGCAATGCCTTTTCTTTGTCAAGACGGTCGTGGATTTCTTTGTCAAATTCATTGCTACGGACTTGTGCTAAAAGCTGACTATACTCTGTCTCATTGATTGTAAAAACAGTTCCGCAATGCGGGCATTTAATATTATTCATAAATTCCTCACTTGAATTTTCTAATTATTACCATTATAGCAAAAAAGAAGCTCAATTAGCTTCTTTTACTTATACCTATATTAAAATAAGTTTTTTTCAACCTCGCTACGAATACGTTGCCATTCTTGTTTTGCTCTGGTTAGTTTACGTTTATAGTCTTTCAAACCTTGTTCGTATCCTTGAATTAAGTAAGCTTGGCGAATAGAAGGAATCTTTGGTATTTCAATACTAATAATTTTTTGAGTATTTAAATTCATCACATTCTTGCCAGTATTTGCCTCATCTAGTAGTGCTTGTCCTAAATCAGATGCCAAAAACAGTCTGATATAACCACCTGAAATATCGCTGGTAGGACGTAAAACCGTAATGTTAGCCGAAGCAATTACTGGTCCGTCTTGTTCAGCAAAGACAGCAATTTTTTTCACTGTACCTTTAGAAGCGATTAACACATCTCCTTCTTGCAACAGATAACGTGAGACACTTTTTTCATCACAATCATTTTTCTTTAAATGAGCATAATCAATTCCCGTATCGTCCATGTCACTTAAATTAATCACAGAAATATTGCCACTATCGCCTAATTTTGAAACTGCCTTACCTTTAAAATGTTCTGTAATCTCCTTTAATCTCCTTTAAAGGAATCTTAGCAATCTTATTTGATTTGTAATTTTCAACAAGTTCGTTCATAGCTATCTCCTCTATGTTTTAGTATTGTAATACTAAACTTGCTTTTTGACAAGTAAAACGGTCTATCCCTAGACCTTTTTTTATATTTGTCTTAGCTGTTAATGGTTAAATTTAAGAACTATTCATCTTTACCATAATGTGATGCTGATTTTCAATGAAGCTAGTACAGCAGATTTTAGTCGGCTGCTTCTGTCGATTCTTTGCTTAAATATGCTTGGTGGCTCACTTAATGCCATTTATAATATTTGGCTACTGAGTGTCAAAATCGCTCACCTATCTTACAGCCAAGCGCTACTTCTTATTGAGTTTATCTTAGTTGGAAGTGTTCTGATAAGAAACTTAACGCCACACGATTACTTTTCTAAAAAATCAGTTAGGGAGTTGCTAAAAATTAATGCCGTTATTTTCTTTCTCGTTGGTCTGTCTAACCTCGTTCACCTACCGTTAATTTTCGGTGTGCTGCTACCAGCATTCGTGAGTTATCTGGTGGGGAAAATCAATCCTAAAATTAATTCTCTATTACTAAGCAAACTTCCTGCTAATACCTTAGCGCAGACGAATAATTTCTTGTCTTTTTTATTCACCTTGTCACTGATTCCTTTTGATTTATACTTGTTTATTTCTTCTCAATCGGTGCGACGCTGGCTAGTAGTTTTTTAAGACCAACTTCTGGGAAATTGATTTTAAGTTCTTGTGTTTTTCCACTTCCTGTAACGGCTAGAACGGTACCATCACCCCATTTTTTATGGTGAGCAATGTCACCAATTTGCCAATCGACCACTTCTTTTGAAGCGGTAGCTGATTGACCAACTGGAACAGCTTTGCCAGATTTTGGAAATGGCTGCGCTCCACGACTTGATGTTGGTTGAACTTTTGCTTTACGTGCTTGAAGAGCTTGCTGTAAGCTCATGCCTTGTCCGAAAGTCAATTGTTCATCACTACTATTGCTATATCGAACACTAAATGATGAATTAGCTGGACGCGCTAAACCTTGGTATTGCAATAATTCGTCATCAATTTCACGAATAAAACGTGACGGAGGGTTATAGCTTGTCTTACCAAACAAAGTACGTGTGTTAGCATTGGTTACAAAAAGCAAGTGCTCTGCACGTGTAATCCCAACGTAAGCCAAACGGCGTTCTTCTTCTAATTCATCTTGGTCCTCGGCGGCACGAGAAAGTGGAAAGACACCTTCTTCCATACCAATCAAGAAAACAATTGGAAATTCCAACCCCTTGGCAGCGTGCAAAGTCATCAAGGTCACTTCTGCAGTTTCCGCATCACCGTCATCAGTATCAGCAATCAAAGCCAAATCATTTAAGAAACGACTTAGTTTGTCAATACCAGATTCATCTTCTGGGGCATCTTCTTGATTATCATCAAAATTCTTAGTTACAGTCAAGAATTCTTCGATATTTTCAATACGCGCTTGGCTTTCAAGGGTATTTTGCACACGAAGGGCATCAAGGTAACCAGTTTTGTCAAGAACAGCTTCGACCAATTCTGTAACAGTCATCTGGTCTAAGTCATCACGAAGTTTCATGAGCAGATTCGCCAAATCCCAAACCGCTTGTGCTGCTTTTCCTTTTACGCCAGAAAGCATGATATTAGCAGACGCATCTAACAAACTCATGTTTTGCATATTGGCAAAATCACGAATTTTTTCAAGGGTACCAGGACCAACGCCACGCTTTGGTTCGTTGACGATACGTTCATAACTGATATTATCCGCAGTATTTGCAATCACATTGAGGTATGAAATCACATCACGAATTTCCTTACGGCTGTAAAATTTTGTTCCACCAACCATTGTATAAGGAATGTTTGATTTTAACAAAGCTTCTTCAATGGTACGTGATTGCGCATTGGTACGGTATAGAACTGCAAAATCTTTGAAGTTCTTGCCTTCTTCGCGGACAATATTGTCAATCGTAGAAGCGACAACGACTGCTTCTTCACGTTCATCACGCGCACGGTAATAGACAATCTGCTCACCGTCAGCATTTTGCGTCCACAATTTTTTCGGACGACGATTGCGATTGTTATTAATCACCGCGTTTGCTGCTTGCAAGATTTTCTTGGTTGAACGATAATTTTCTTCCAATAGAACAACTTTTGCTTCTGGATAATCCTTTTCAAAATTAAGGATATTTTGCATATCTGCACCACGCCAACCATAAATGGATTGGTCCGCATCGCCAACAACACAGATATTCTTAAAACGAGACGCCAAAAGTTTCACCAATTGATATTGCGCATGGTTAGTATCTTGATACTCATCTACATGAATGTATTGGTAGCGTTGTTGGTAATAAGTCAAGACATCAGGATTTTGGTCAAACAAACGAAGCGTTAACATGATAAGGTCATCAAAATCCATTGCTTCGCTGCGGCGCAATTCTTCTTGATAAGCCTTATAACATTTGGCAACAATTTGCGTGTACATGTCACCTGCTTGATTTTCATAAGCTACCTCATCAAGCAAATCATTTTTGGCATTTGAAATTGTCCCAAGAATCGCACGTTCATTCCATTTCTTAGGGTCGAGATTCAGATTTTTTAAAATACGTTTCATGAGCGTGCGCTGCTCACCTGGGTCAACAATCGTAAAATTGCGATTATAGCCAATGTGGTCAGCATCACGACGCAAAATTCGCACACACATACTATGGAAAGTTGCAATTAACGTATCAGCCGTCGCAGGATTTAACGCCATAGCACGTTCACGCATTTCACGCGCCGCTTTATTCGTAAAGGTAATCGCAAGGATATTCCAAGGATTTACAAATTTTTCATCAATTAAGTAAGCAATACGATGCGTTAAAACACGTGTCTTACCAGAACCAGCTCCCGCCATGATTAAAAGCGGACCTTCCGTTGTCTTAACAGCCTCTGCCTGCTTGTCATTCATACCATTTAATAAAGGATTCATCGTAAAATACCACGGATGTCACTATTTCGCTAAATAAGCAAATTATCCGAGTTTTATTCCTCTCTAGATTGATTAGTCATATAAGATAATGCTTATCTATTGTACCATTTTTTGGAAAATAGTGTTGGCTGCTTTCACTTTGTTTAGCAAATTTTTAAGAAATAAGTCTGAAATACTTCCCGTTGCCACTTGGTCAAAATTAGTCTGCCAAATCCTCAATAATTGTCAAAATGAGCTGGTCGTTCTTTCTTCCAGTAAAGGACAAGAATCAGACTTGCATTTCATCTTGCATATTCAAAGTGACCTATCTGAACAAACAATTTGTCAATTGGCTAAAAAACATGGACTGCAGATGACACCGTTATCGTTGCCAAAACACGCATTCTGACAAGGATTTTATCGTTAATTACGCTAATATCACCTCACCTGACATCGACAAGATTATTAATATTTTGTTGCAAATTATTCCTTAATTATTTCAAAAACAACATTTTTCCCAAACATTACAAAAAAATACTATTGACAAAGTTCGGATTTTGCTTTAAAATGGTAAACGAATTAAATAGCAAACCGAATGATGTCATTCAGGAGAAGAAAGCTTGCCTTTCGCCGAAGGAGTTACGCTCTCAGGTGTCATAGACAGGACTGGGTGACGGACGGACTTCTGGAGAGACCTTGTTATCAAATGATTTGATAACAGCTAGAATTTCCACTAGAGTCAGTAATGTTTTTAAGGACTTTGTATGACTTACTGATTGCTAATTGGGTTATCTAGATTAGGCGCCGAAGGGGCAAGGTTGACCTTTGTCAACTCAAACTCTCAGGCAAAAGGACAGAAGATAAGAATGGATTCACAAGCGAGCATTAGGCTTGCTAAGTCTTCTTATCACTTTTCAGGAGTTATCTTTTTAGATAACTCTTTTTCTATTTCTATTGGCATCTTTGGCGCTATATTTAAAATGGGGAGACTTTTTCTTTTTATGTTAGACCTTTTTACTTTACTTGATGCCATTGTCTGGGGAGCACCGCTTTTAATCTTGCTCGTTGGGACTGGTGTTTACTTAACTGTTCGCCTCGGCTTACTTCAAGTGATTAAATTACCTAAAGCTTTTAAATTAATCTTTGCTGATGACAAAGGGCAGGGAGATATTTCAAGTTTTGCTGCTTTGGCTACTGCACTTGCCGCTACCATCGGTACAGGGAATATCGTTGGGGTGGCAACAGCTATTAAAGCTGGTGGACCAGGTGCACTCTTTTGGATGTGGATGGCTGCTTTCTTTGGAATGGCGACAAAATATTCTGAAGGACTTCTTGCCATTAAATACCGTACTAAAGATGATAATGGAGAAATTTCTGGTGGTCCAATGTATTACATCCTCAATGGTATGGGCAAACATTGGAAACCTTTAGCTGTTTTCTTTGCAGTTGCTGGTGTTTTGGTTGCTTACTTTGGTATTGGGACATTTTCACAAGTAAACTCAATTACATCATCGCTTGAAAATTCCTTTGGTGTGGCACCAAAAATCGTAAGTGTTGTCATTGCCGTTCTTGTTGCTATCATCATTTTTGGCGGTATTCAATCTATCTCAAAAGTAGCCGAAAAAGTCGTGCCTTTCATGGCTATCGTTTACATCGTTGCTACGCTTGCTGTTATTTTTGCTCACGCCAATCAAATCCTACCAGCGTTTGGTGAAATTTTCTCTGGTGCCTTTACTGGTACGGCTGCCGTCGGTGGCTTTGCTGGGGCAGTCGTTAAAGACGCTATCCAAAAAGGGATTGCTCGTGGTGTTTTCTCTAATGAATCTGGTCTTGGTTCTGCTCCAATCGCTGCTGCCGCTGCTAAGACAGAAGAACCTGTTGAACAAGGGCTTATCTCAATGACAGGGACTTTCATTGATACAATCATCATTTGTACTTTGACTGGGCTTTCTATCATTGTTACTGGAAAATGGACTGTTTCTGGTCTTGAAGGTGCTCCGTTGACACAAGCTGCCTTTTCATCAATCTTTGGAACGCCCGGTGCGATTGCTCTTACATTCTGTCTTGTGTTGTTTGCCTTTACGACAATTCTTGGTTGGTCTTATTACGGTGAACGTTGTTTTGAATTCCTTTTCGGAACAAAATACATCAAACTTTACCGTAGCATCTTCGTTGTCATGGTTGCCTTCGGCGGCTTCCTCAAATTAGAATTGATTTGGGTTGTTGCTGATATCGTTAATGGACTTATGGCTTTACCAAACTTGATTGCCCTCTTGGCACTCTCACCAGTTATTATCCATGAAACAAAACGTTATTTTGCCAAGAAATAAATTTTAAAAATTAGCTTAGCACTTGTCTCAGCTAATTTTATTTTCTTAATTTTTCAAACCGACAACAACTGGAATAATACCCATAAGTAGCACCAGACCAACTAGACTTAAAACGAATCCTATAACAAAATTTCCTGAGCTAATCAAGGCAAAACCACCACCGAAAACAAGCGCAGCAACAACGGAATAGACTACTTTTCCAACTAGTTTTGGATTGACGTTTGGAGCTTCTTTGCCAGCCAATCGACATTGAATCACCCAAGAAATCACTTCGAGTAGGAGACCAACGATAGCAACTAGCAAGTCGATATTTTGCAAGTGCTAATCAGGAAGTGTAAACATGTACATCCCAAGAGCCAAGACTAAAGTGCTAACTGTATAGGTAATAAGTGTGATAAAATCTGATTTTTTCATGTTTTGTCCTTTCTATTTACCAAAACGATTTAATATTTATGAGATTTAGCTTTTTCGTTAATGTCTTTTGAACGTGTTTTTAATTTTTCAGCTGATGTTGCTAAACGTTTTTTAGCCTCTTCGACACTTTCACCGTCTTTTGTAAAGAATTTTTCAATGAATTTGTCTGAAACTTTATTGAATCCATTGACAGCGCCAGTTAATGATGATAAAAATCAATCGCTTCATGGTTTGGATAATATTTTCCATCGATAACACCGTCAGTAATCTCACGTGCGACACCGTGGCGCCCAGCGGTCATCACATCAGCAACGCTTACGCCTTTACCGCCTTCTTGCCAACCGCCTTCAAGTTGATGAGCAGCAACTGCGCCACCCTATAAAAAGTTTTCTGGTAATTTAGACATAACATAACCTCCTCGATTAATACAAGACTATTATAGCAAGCGGTTACAAAAACGAGAATAGAAAAAATTTCCTAAGTTATTAGGAAATTTTTGACATCTTTATTTATGTTTGAACATCAAGACAAGCTCCCATACCAATAAAAGAGCAGCAAGACCAAAAAGACATTTGGAAATTTCTTGCATTGCGACATTAAAACTAAGCAGAGCTGCGGTTAACATAACTGCCAGAAATAAAATGCTCACAACAAAGCGATTAGCTATTTGACTGACGGTCTTAATACGATTTTTATAATCATAAATATCATGATTGATTAAAATCCGACCATTGAGCATCTGTTCAAGTAACTGATTAAGTCGACGTGGAATATTTTTCCCATTTTTCAATTGATAAAAGAGCTCAATCAGTAACGTTTCCTTGTTCAGGGCCTGTTTTAACATGTCAGGTCCCATATTTTCTAAGAAATAATTTTTAGCAAGCGTCATCAAGTCAACTTCTGGCGCTAATTCACGGAAAATTCCTTCAATTTGTAGCGCAGCTTTTTCCAAAATCGTAATCTGGGGCGACGCCTTCAAGCCATTTTTGACGAAAACGTCCAGCAAATCTTCCAATAAATCTGTGATAGATAAGACACCCAAATCCAAACTAGAATATTTCGCCAACATTCGTTCAACATCTTGGCTAAGCGCTGTTTTATTTATTGAAGTATCAAAACTTGTGACAGACAAGATGCCTTGCACCATCCCTTCGACATCTTGTGCCGTAAAGCTGTAAAGAATATCATTTAACGCCACGCGCATGCCATTTTCCAGATTTCCCATAATCCCAAAGTCAATAAAATAAATTTTTCCTTCAGAAATAAAGAGATTTCCTGGGTGTGGGTCACCATGAAAATAGCCATCTTTAAAGACTTGTTTGATAAAACTTAGCATCAGCTTCTTACCAATGTCTTCCAAATCATAGCCAGCTTTAATCAATTCTTCATAATGATTGATAGGAATTCCTGAAATATACTCCTCAACAACCATACGTGGTGTGGTATATTCGTCAAAAACTTCAGGAATGGCAATGCATTTTATCGATTGATTTAACTCAGCAAAAGTAAGCATCGCTTGCGCTTCATTACGAAAATCGATTTCTTTCGTCAAGCTATCCTTGAGCTGCTGCAAAACCTCTGATAAATTAACCATAGGCAACATTGCCTTAGGAATGCGCCGCGACAAGCCAATCAACAATTCTAAATCTTCTTCGATAATTTCTGGCAAATGCGGTCGCTGAATCTTGACAACAACTTCTTTGCCATTAAGCAAAGTAGCTCGATGTGCCTGAGCAACCGAGCCACTTGCCAAAGGCTCTGAAGAAATGCCCGCAAAAACTTCCGAAATGGGTACTGGCAACTCTGCAGCAATTGCCTCCATGACAACCTCTTGCGATAATGGAAGAACATCACTTTGTAGCTTGCTTAATTCTCTAATATAAGCTTCAGGAAATAAATCACTTCTCGTTGAAAGAATTTGTCCGATTTTGACAAAACTAGGACCTAATTTCTCGAAAGCTAAACGTAATTTACGAGGTGTAGATTTGTCCTCGATAGGTTTTCCTTTTTCTTTTAGCGTTGTTAAACCGACCGAGCTGAAAGCTCCGATGATTTCTCTTAAGCGCTTATTTGACATAAATCATCCTACTCTTTATCATCAGATGCTGATTGTTTCAAGAGCGCATCCAATTTATCTTCAAGACGAGAAACATCTTCTTTAGTAGCATATTGAACAGTTTTCATTTTAACATCCAATTGGTCAAGTAATTCTTTTGCTTCATCTTCGCCTTTTCGTTTTAATTCAGACTGCAATTCTTTGCCTTCTTCAACGGTCAAGCGACCTTTTTCAACCAATTCTTTGACAAAAGCGTCAGCTTTTTCTAAAGTCATTGAAGTCAAACCAATACCAGCTAACAAGACTTTTTTCAACTCATCCATGATAATTCCTCCTTGAACGATTTTTATAACAATTGTTTACCCTTTAATTCTACTACTTTTAAGTCAAAATAGCTAAAGGAAACCAATCATTTCATGAAATTTTCTGACAATAGCGGTGATATTTTTGACTCCAAAAACAAAAACTCCGCCTAAAACAAAGGAGATAGCGTTGTCTTTGCGGAGTTTGTAAGGGTATAAGAGGTGTGTTTGCGAAACACTTAAACCACGCCAGCCCTGCTATCAGTTTCGAGAGGCCTTGATCATGATTCCCCTAAATTATAATGCTTTGTCTATCACAGTGCTAACATTATCCTTTCAGATTATGATACTTTAACACGATATTAAAAATAAAATTTTCGGAAAAAATCAAAGTATCCGTTTCTATTTTTAGTAGATTTTGATATCATAATATTACATAATAATACTATGATATGATTGGGATGGTGACTATATGAAAAATAATACTGACCCATTGGAAATAAAAATAGATGAAAACAAACATCTCTTGCCTTATGATTATTACAGTACGGTTGTTGAACATGGGCATCCTGACGTCCTTTTCCATTGGCACCCAGAAATCGAAATTAATTATATCTACGATGGCTCGGCTCGTTTCCACATTGATTATGATTATTTTAACAGTCAAGCAGGTGATATTATCCTCATCCGTCCAAATGGAATGCATTCGATTCACCCACTTGAAAATCAAAAACACGTCACTGATACTTTCCGATTCCATCTCGATATGATTGGACATTCTACCGTTGACCAAGTCAGTCTCAGGTATTTGCAACCGTTGCAAACCAGTCTCTACAAATTTGTTCAACGCATTCAACCAGGAATGGACGGGTACGAGGATATCAAAGAATGTCTCTTTACCATTTTTGAGCTTTCTAAAAACGAAGGACGTCATTTTGAACTGCTACTCAAATCAAAATTAAACGAATTCTTATATCTTCTCTTCTATCACCATTATGTATTACGTAAAAATACTGATGATGCTTACCGCAAAAACGAGCAAATTCGTGAATTGATTGATTACATTAACAATAATTATCAAAAAAATCTCTCGATTGATTTTCTTTCACAATTTATGGGTTACAGCAAAACGCACTTTATGGCAGTCTTTAAACAACACGCTGGCACATCTTGCACCGAATTTATCATTCAAGTTCGCTTGAACAAAGCTTGCGACTTATTAATCAACACGGCTGACCCAATTTTAGAAATTGCTACCACTGTTGGCTTTAACAACTTATCTAATTTCAACCGACAATTCAAACGTTACTACGAACTCACACCGAGCCAATACCGCAAACAATTCAAAAAAGCCCACTACATCGGACCGCACCTATCACGAAATCTCAAAAATTAACAATAAAACACTAAGGATGACAACAAGCATGCTTAGTGTTTTTAGTTGCAATGAATTGAAGTTTAAAGACTTCAGACTCAAAACTTTGACATGGAATTCCACAGGAAGTCGCTTCCGAGGCAGTATCAAAAGTGGTTCCAAGAACTTCTTGACCATGCTTGATAATGTCGAGGACAACTTCAGTTTCTGCTGGTGATAAATCAAGATAGACACGTGTCAATTCATTGGTTGTATCTTTGTCCTGCATAACAAACGTCTTTTCAACTAAAGCAGTATCGATTTCATCACCTGGCTTTTTTTGAAAACCAAGCCCTCTTCCCATGACAATGATTTCCTCTCCGTCATCCCCTTTAGCCAAAACAACATTGTTATTATAGACTTTATCAATTTTCATCTTCTACTACTCCTCAAAAAAATTCGGAAAGAAAAGGCAAAACTAGCGTACACAAAAAGCACTGCGTTTTAACACAATCTCTAAATGTACACTAGGTTTTGCCTACTTAACCAGTAACAATCCTCTTACCTTCTCCCATTGTACCAAAACTTTTTACAAAATGAAAGGGTATTCATAATTTTTTTATCATTCAAATTACATTAGCAATTCTCTGACTTTCCCAATTTCTGGCTCATTGACCACCAAAAAGATTGTATCGCCTGCATTTAGGCGTGTATTACCTGATACCACTTCTGATTTTTTGGCATGAATTTGAGTCGTAATAAGAACATTTTTAGGAAGTGTCAAGTCTCTGACGTATTTTCCAGCAATTTTATCGGAAACCGTTAATTCAATCAACGTTGGTTCGATGACTTCTCTATCTTGTGGCACAGAAAGTTTAGCAAGTAAAGCTTCATAGATTGGCTCACCTTTTAACAAATCCATTGCGATATATGCAACCAAAGTCACCACGGCAATCGTCATTAATTGACGGAAATCACCAACCATTTCAGTTACTAAGATCATTGCTGTCAGTGGCGCTTTTGAAATCGCCCCAAAATAGCCCGCCATTCCTAAAACGACAAACAAGGACAAATAATGACTAGAATACAAACCGAATTGTTCAAAAAATAGCCCAAAAGTGCTCCCAAAGTCAAAATCGGAAGAAAAAAACCACCAGGAAGTCCACTTGAGTAACTCAACATACTCCACACAAAGCGGATGATAAAGTATAGGCAAACAATCATAAGAGTCAGGTGACTTGTCGATAACGAAGTAATCAAGCCATTTCCGCCACCTAGCAATTGCGGATAGAAATAGCCGATTAGCAAGATTAAAATAGCAGCAAAGATACCATAAAAATGACTTGGAATGTGACACACTTTTCCTAGAAAGTCGTAGATGATAGTTGCCTTCAAAGTCGTTTTTTCATAAACATATCCCATAACGCCTAAAAAAGCACCCAGCAATAGTAAAATCCAATAGTGCTTCAATGGCAATATCGCCAAATCTCCTGGCATATCAAGAACTGGCGTCAAACCAAAAATATTAAGCGAAATAAAATTAGCAACTAAACTGGCGACTAAAGCGGTAATCCAAACCAAACGTGAAAATTGATGATAGATTTCTTCGATAACAAAAAGCAAACCTGCAATCGGAGTATTAAAAGCTGCTGATAATCCTGCTGCCGCACCACTCGCAATCAAAACACGTTGCTCCATGCGTTCTGCTTTTAAATATTTGGCAACACCTTTTCCTGCCATGGCACCTAACTGAATACTTGGTCCTTCACGCCCAAGCATAAATCCCGTTGAAATCGCTAAGACACCACCGACAAATTTCTTCCAGAGGACAGACCACCAATCTGGGTGAAGCAATCCTTTCAATTCCCCTTCGACATGAGGAATCCCAGAACCTTTGATGTCAGAATCGGATTTAATCAAAAAGCCAATGGTAACAACAGTGAACAAAGTCATTCCCAAAATGAGAATTAAAAGACTTGGCTGTTCGTGTGACAATTCATAATAATTGACAACTTTGGCAAAAATGAAACCAATCAAAAGGCGAAATAAGCTAACACAATACCTGACACGCAGCCAACCACAATCCCTCGCCAAACAAAACTGAGAATAGAGGAAAGCGAAAATTCATATTCTCGATGATAACTATCCATATAAAACTCCTTAATTTCTCAAATGCAACAAACTTTTTACGATGTTTGCGATTTTCCTGAAATGTTAGTCACTATTATTTTATCAAAACTAAGATAACTTTTCGAGATGCAAATCAAAAGAAGCTGAGCGCTTCGTCTCAACTTCCTAAAATCATTATTTACGATACATTTTAAATTGTAGATAGAGGTCATTATAAATTCCTAGCCATTTTTGTCCGAGATTATCGTAAACTTCAAGGTTTTCAATGGTTTCTTCAGAAGGGTAAAAGGATTGGTCATTTTTAACGTCATCTGGTAATAATTCCTTGGCAGCGTCATTTGGTGTCGAATAACCAATGTATTCCGCATTTTGCGCAGCATTTTCAGGTCTCAACATGAAATTGATAAAAGCGTAAGCTTCATCGATATGTTTGACTGTTTTTGGAATAACCAAATTATCAAACCAAAGATTTGACCCCTCACTAGGCACGACATAATGCAGGTGTTCGTTAGAATCAAGCATTTCACTAGCTTCACCAGAGAAAGTCACTCCAATGGCAGCATCACCATTAATCATGTACCCTTTCATTTCATCGCCGACAATAGCTTTGATATTTGGAGTTAAATCGTCTAATTTCTGAGAAGCCGCATTTAACTCTGACAATGACTTGGTATTGAGACTATATCCTAACGTTCCAAGCCCAATCCCCATAACTTCACGAGCTCCGTCAACAAGCATGATGTCGTTGGCGTATTCCGAATTCCAGAGGTCTGACCAATGCTCTGGCGCATTTTCTACCATGGTGTCATTATACACAATACCCAATGTTCCCCAGAAATATGGGATAGAATAATCGTTGTTTTCATCAAAGCTTAGCCCAAGAAATTCGTCACCGATTTTTTCCAAGCCTGTGATTTTTGACTTATCTAACTTGATAAGAAGATTTTCTTTTCTCATCTTATCAATCATATAATCTGACGGCACAGCGATATCATAAGTCGTTCCACCTTGTTTTATCTTGGTGTACATCGATTCGTTGGAATCAAACGTTTCGTACTGAACTTCAATCCCTGTCTCATCCGTAAATTTTGTAATCAAATCAGGATCAATATAATCTCCCCAATTGTAAATAACCAGTTTATCCGATTGACTTGTTGAACTTGTCGTCTTTTGCATGTAAACAGAAACGCCAAACAAAACAAGTGTGACCGCAATAACGCCCAATACAAAAGGATATAATCTACGCATCACGATCCCCCTTATCTTGCGAAATAAAGTAATAACCAATTACAAGCAAAATACTAAAAAGAAAGACAATCGTTGAAAGAGCGTTAATTTCTAGAGAAATACCACGGCGTGCTCGTGAATAGATTTCGACAGATAGGGTTGAAAAACCATTACCTGTTACAAAAAAGGTTACTGCAAAATCATCCAATGAATAAGTAAACGCCATGAAGAAACCTGAAATAATTCCTGGCGTCAAATATGGTAACATGACTTCTTTTAACATTTGCCAAGGCGTTGCTCCTAAATCATAAGCAGCGTTAATCATGTCGTCATTCATTTCTTTCAAACGTGGCAAAACCATTAACACCACAATTGGAATAGAAAAAGCAATATGACTAAGCAAAACTGTCATAAAACCAAGATTGAAATGAAATAGCTCTGCTAAACGGGTAAAGAGAATCAGGAAACTTGCCCCAATCATCACATCAGGTGCCACCATAAGAATATTATTCATTGAAAGAATGACGTGCTGATGTTTTTGGCGCGCTTGGTAGATGAAAATCGCACCAAATGTCCCAATAGCTGTTGCTAAAATGGAACTCAAAAACGCCAAAAAGAAAGTTTGAATGAGAATCAACATCAAACGACTATCCGCAAACATTTCCGAATAATGCTCTAAGGTAAAACCAGTAAAACCATTCATATCCCCGCCTTGATTAAAAGAATAAAAAATCAGATAACCAATCGGAATATAGAGGGTGATGAAGACCAGCGTCAAATAAAGATTGGCAAATTTTTTCATTTTCTTCTCTCCTTAGTCACCCACATCGTAGCCACCATTGCCATGATTAAAATCATACCAATGGTTGAGCCCATCCCCCAATTCTGTGTAGTCAAGAAATGTTGCTCAATAGCTGTACCAAGAGTAATCACACGATTACCAGCAATCAAGCGTGTCAGCATGAACAAGCTCAAACTTGGGATAAATACTGACTGAACACCGCTTCTCACGCCGTTAAGCGATAAAGGAAAGACAACTTTGACAAAGGTCTGTAATTCGTTTGCCCCCAAATCTCGACTAGCATTGATAAGATTGCTATCAATGTCATCAAGCGCATTGAAAATCGGCAAAATCATAAACGGAATTTCAATATATGAGGCAACAAAAATAAAGGAAAAATCTGTGAACAGAATTTGCTTAGATCCAATACCAACAAAGCTCAAAAACGCATTGACACCACCTTGTTGCCCGAAAATTCCCATAAAAGCATAAGCTTTCAGCAAAAGGTTAATCCATGTCGGTAATACAACCAACATCAACAAAAGTTGCTTATGTTTCAAACGTGTCAAAAAATAAGCTGTTGGGTAAGAGATAAGCAAGGTCTCCAATGTGATAATGGCAGCATATAAAATCGAATTAAAGCTCATGCGAATGTAAGTCCCTGAACTAAAAAAGGTTTTATAATTATCAAGGGTAAAATGACCTTGAATGTCGAAAAAGGACTGCCAAAGAATCATAATCACAGGGGCGATGACAAAAAGAAGCAACCATAGCACATAAGGAATTGAGAAGAAACTAGAGTTTTTCTTCATTTCGCTCCTCCTCAATCGCATGAATCAAGCCTTCTTCATGTTCTTCCATTTCGACATATTCTTCCAGACGAGCATCAAATTCTTCTTCTGTCTCGTTAAGGCGCATGATATGGATATCTTCAGGCGTAAAATCAAGCCCAATAACTTCGCCCTCAATCGCCTTACGAGTTGAATGGATCATCCATTCGTTTCCTAATTCGTCATGAGCGATAATCTCATAGTGAACACCACGGAAAAGCTGTGTATCAACTTTAACACGTAATTTTCCTTCTTCTGGCAAAGTGATTTGCAAATCTTCTGGACGAATAACCACTTCAACAGCTTCATTTGGACGCATTCCGCCATCAACGGCGTCAAAACGTTTGCCGTTGAACTCGACCAAATAATCTTCAATCATTGTTCCTGATAAAATATTTGATTCCCCAATGAAAGTCGCCACAAAGTGGTTAATTGGTTCATCGTAAATATCAACAGGTGTCCCAGATTGCACGATTTCACCGTCATTCATGACAAAAATCCAATCTGACATAGCTAAGGCTTCTTCTTGGTCATGAGTGACAAAAACAAAGGTAATCCCTAAACGTTGTTGCAGCTCGCGCAGCTCATATTGCATTTCTGTCCGCAACTTCAAATCTAAGGCTGATAAAGGTTCGTCAAGTAAAACGACACGCGGTTCATTGATAATCGCACGCGCAATCGCCACACGTTGGCGTTGACCACCAGACAATTTCTGAATCGGACGTTTTTCAAAACCAGCCAAACGCACCATTTTAAGGGCTTCTTCCACACGACGTTCGATTTCTTTTTTATCAACTTTTTTTAATTTAAGAGGAAAAGCGACATTTTCAAAAACATTCATATGTGGGAAAAGCGCGTAATTTTGGAAAACGGTATGGACATCACGTTTATTAATAGGAACATCATTGATACGTTGACCGTCTAGATAAACATCTCCTGTCGTCGCATCTAAAAGCCCAGCAATGATATTCAAAATCGTTGATTTTCCTGACCCTGAAGCACCAAGTAGGGTATAAAACTTTCCTTCTTCAAGTTCAAAATTAATGTCCTTTAAAACAACAGTACCGTTATCTTCAAATACTTTTGATACGTTTTTAAACGCAATAATTGGATTAGTCAATTCTCATAAAACCTCCTTGGAGCTTCTTTAACGTTTCTTTTCGCCGATAATTCGGACTTCACGCTCTAAACGAACGCCAGAATTTTGTTCAACTGTGTCAATGACATGAGCAATCAAGTCCTCATAGTCTTGAGCATTACCATCAGCCACATTTACCATAAAGCCAGCGTGTTTTTTACTAACTTCAACGCCACCAATACGGTGACCTCTTAAATTTGCTTCGCTAATTAATTGTCCAGCAAAATGTCCAACGGGACGTTTAAAAACAGAACCACATGACGGGTATTCTAGAGGTTGTTTTAACTCACGTAAATGAGTTAAACGTGCCATTTCTTGTTCGATTAAAACGTAATCACCTGGTTTTAAGGCGAATTTTGCTGAAATAACCACATCACCACTATCTTGAACAGCTGAATGACGATAGCCAAACTTCATATCACGAGCTTCAATTGTCTTGATTTCACCTTCTTTGGTAATCACTTGCGCTGATACCAAAATATGTGAAATTTCACCGCCATAAGCGCCTGCATTCATAAACACAGCGCCACCAACGCTACCAGGGATACCGCAAGCAAATTCAAAGCCTGTCAAGCTATGGAATTTAGCAATGCACGTCGTTTCAATTAAATTAGCTCCTGCTTCTGCTTCAATCACATAACCATTGACCATAACGGTGTTAAGTTTATCAAACATAATAACAAACCCACGAATACCACCATCACGCACGATGATGTTACTAGCATTTCCTAGCACCATCCATGGAATATTATTTTTATTAGCAAATGTAACAATTCGTGCTAACTCGTAACGATTTTGCGGAAAAGCCAAATAATCCGCTGGGCCACCAACTTTTGTATAGGTGTACTTTTTTAGCGGTTCGTCAGCACGAATATCGATTCCTTTTAATTCTTCATTTAAAAATTCTAACATTTCTTCCAACTCTACAATTCTTTAATAAAATAGTGGGCGCATGTTGTTAAAATCACTTGAACTCACTACTAAAAAATCGGCATAAAGCCGACCTTAATTATATCAAAAAAATCAGCTTTTGACGATAGTTAAACCAGAAGTTTTCGGACCTCTTGGACATTTAAATGCGCCAGATAAGATGAAATTGATTGTCCATTAAGTTGAAGTTGCGGAGCGATTTCCTCTAACGGTACCAAAACAAAAGCCCGTTCTGTCATGTAAGGGTGCGGAACGCTCAAATTTTCAGTAGCAATCATCTCATTACCATACAACAGAATGTCGATATCAATGGTACGAGGTCCCCAATGTTCATACCTAACACGCTTCAGCTCTTTTTCGATGTTTTGACAAGCAAGTAATAATTCTTGCGGCGTCAAATCTGTCTCGAGCTCACAACAACTATTCAAAAAATCATCTTGGTCTGTCTTTCCCCATGCTGCTGTCTCATAAAATGAAGAGACCGACGTCACAGAAGTCTGTGCTAATTGTTCTAAGCGTTCAAGCGCAGCCAGTAAATAAGCTTTTTTATCGCCGATATTGCTTCCTAAGCTCAAATAAACCTTTGTCATGCGCGCTCCCGTTCTAACTCAATACCAACCGCATCATAATGCCCATTGATTGGCGGATTTTCTTTAAAAATCTTAATGTTAATGGCTTGAACTGGAGGAAATTGTTCAAAAATATCTTGACAAATTGCTCCTGCCAAACGTTCAATTAAAGCGTAGCGTTCTTCTTCAACTTGTCTTTTTATCGTTTCAAAAACCAGTCCATAATGAACAGTATCTTCTAACACATCAGACTGTGATGCTTTTTGTAAATCGACAGACAAGGTGCAATCAACGACAAAAATCTGACCAAGCGTTTGTTCTTCAGCGAACGCCCCATGGTAGCCATAAAAACGGCAACCTTTTAAATGTATTTTATCCATATTAGTAATCAATCAGAAAAGAAGAATCCCTACCCAGTGGCAAAGATGACTTCTCTCCTACCCCTTTCAACTCAGTTGACTAATCACTTTAACAATGTCACGATTAACGTCAACGTTATGTACACGAACAATTTGGCAACCTTTTGCGACAGCCCAAGCTGATAAAGCAGCTGTTCCCATATCACGGTCGGCAGCTAACGTTCCCCCACCAAGCAAATAATCAACCGTACGTTTACGTGAAATTCCAAAAAGAACTGGATAACCGAGCTTGCAAACCGCATCTAATCCTTTTAGCAATTCGATATTTTGTGCCTCGTTTTTAGCAAAACCAAACCCTGGGTCAATCCAAATATTTTCAAGCGCAACGCCAGCGTCCAAAGCAGCTTGGGCGCGTTCTGTTAAAAAATCACAAACTTCTTTAGTGATATTATCGTATTTTTCTTCCTCTTGATTATGCATCAAAATGATAGGAACATTTTTCTCAGCTGCCAGCGCCAGCATTTTTCCGTCATAAAGACCAGCCCAAACGTCGTTTAAAATATCAGCACCTGCTCCCAAGGCAGCCCGTGCTGTTTCAGTTTTATATGTATCAATACTCACCAAAACATCAAAACGTTCTTTGAGCGCTCTGATAACAGGAACAACACGATTAATTTCTTCTTCTGCTTCAACGAAAGTATAGCCTGGACGAGTTGATTCACCACCAACATCAATAATCTTAGCTCCTGCTGCAATCATTTTTTCAGCCTGAGCAAGGGCATTCTCAACAGAAGCGTAAGAACCGCCGTCAGAAAAAGAATCTGGGGTCACATTAAGTATCCCCATGATACAAGCTGTTTCGTCAATCTCGTGTTTTCCAATTTTCATCATGTCTCCCCTTATATGCTAACGTGTCAGTAAGGTCTTATTTTCCTAAAATCAGTGATAAAATTCCATTTCGTTCTTCACGATTTTCTTTGAAAAGACCTTTTGCAACAGTTGTTATGGTTTTGCTACCAGTTTTCTTGATACCACGCATTGTCATACACATATGCTCTGCTTCAAGCATGACAAAAACGCCCTTAGGATGCAAAGCTTCTTCAAGTGCAGTAGCAACTTGGTCAGTCAAACGTTCTTGTAATTGCGGACATTTACTAGCCACTTCAACGGCACGCGCTAACTTACTCAAACCAGTCACACGACCGTCACTTGGCAAATAAGCAACATGAGCTTTCCCATAAAAGGGAACCAAATGATGTTCACACATTGAATAAAATGGGATATCTTTAACTAAAACTACTTCATCATGATTTTCTGTAAAAACAGCTGTAAATTGATCTTTTGGGTCTTCATTTAAGCCTGAAAACATCTCTTGGTACATTTTAGCAACACGTTTTGGGGTATCCAATAACCCTTCACGCTCAGGATTTTCTCCCAAGGCTTCTAAAAGTTGGTAAACTGCTGCTTCGAGTTTTTCTTGATTTGCCATTATCTCTTCCAATCTTTTTTATTTTTTCTATTATAGCTTAATTTTGCTGTCTTGACAAAAGCACAGGACGTACTTGTGATATGAAATAGAGCGACCCCGTGATAAGGTAAAAATCATCTTTACTGTCACTATCAATTTGCTTAACCCAGTCCTTCCAAGCTGGAACTTTATGATACTGTTCTGGATAATTTTCCAAAGCAAGTGAATTGTGATACTCAAACGTCGTTACATCAACATCCGCTAGCTGACTAAGCAATGCTAACATCGAGTTAATCGGCTTTGTATCAATAGCTGCAAATAAAATGTGCAAATTCTTGTCCTTGTACGCCTGCATGACATTAACGAGAGCTTGAACGCTTTCATTATTGTGTGCGCCGTCAATCATCACATTTGGAAACATAAGCTCTGTTCGCCCAACCCAATGTGTCTGTGCCAAACCATATTTGATAATTTTTTTGGTGACTTTTGGATACGTTTTACTTAATAGCAACGCAGCCGTAATAGCAAGGCTAGCATTGCTAATCTGATGTTTACCTAGCATTGCTAAACGAATATCCTCGAGGTTTTCTTGTCCTTGATAATCAAAGCCATTTTCAGTTTCATTAACCGAAAAATCCTTTTTAAATTCATACGTTTGGCTGCCACAAGCTTGCGCTTTTTTGAGGAAAACTTGACGAACATCATCACGTTCTGTGGCAAAAATGAATGGAACATGTTCTTTCAGGACACCTGCTTTTTGCTCAGCAATTTCTGCATAAGTCTGCCCTAAAACATTCTGGTGATCTAAACCGATTGAAGGACAAATAACCGCTAAAGCTTTAAAAACATTTGTTGAATCATAAAGCCCACCCATACCTGCCTCGATAAAAGCAATATCAACAGGGTGCATATGTCCAAAATATTCAAACATCAAGACCGTGATAACTTCAAATTCTGTCGCAGATTCTAAAGTCGTTTCAAGCGGCAAACGTTCCACTACTGGACGAACACGCTCAACCAAGTCAAGAAAATCAGTCTCTGAAATCATGTGACCGTTTAAACTAATACGTTCACGAAAATCAACAATGTAAGGAGAGGTAAATGTCCCAACCTCATAACCAGCTAGTGAAAAAATATGTTGTAGATAGCTAGTCACCGACCCCTTACCATTCGTTCCGACAACATGGACAGCTGATAGCTTTTCCTGAGGATTGCCAAGTTCTTCCAACATCCAAGCCATCCGTTCCAAACCAGGCTTAATTCCAAATTTTAACTTGCCATGAATCCAATCTAAAGCTTCTTGATAATTCATTAGTGAATTTCCCAATATGACCAAAAATACTCATAAAAAAAGAAAAGTAAAATCGTCATTTCCGAACAAAATCTTTTCATAATGAATTTTTAGTCTATGTTTTATCCTTTCTGTCTTGACTTTACAATAACACTTCTATTATAGCACAAGAAATCACTAAAAAAGCTTGATAATCAGACTTTCTTCAAAGAAAGTTTCTGAATGTAGCCAAACTTGAAGCAACCAACAAGCTCATCAAAGATATTAAACGAAACGCTTTTGGTTACAGGAACTTTGACAACTTTAAAAAACGCATTTATCTCGCTTTAAACAGCAAAAAAGCGAGAACAAAATTTGTTCTCGCTAGAGCTTAACTTTGCCACCCACTACAGTTGACAAAGAGCCCTTAAAATCAATTAGTCAATCTGCTTTCGTGGAATTTCCAAGTTTTCTTCCCACTCATGATAAACTTTTAAAAATCTATCTTCTTCATCATCATGATATCCCTCAAAAACAACTTCATCAATATTTTCATGTTGGAAAAATAACGTTGAATTTGTTTGCAATCCTGCGGGGTAGAGGACTCCCATATAGTCCGCAAAGACCTGCTCCTTGATATCAGGATCTTCAAAAATAGCCCCACGACCAACAATAACTAACTTTTGTGTTCCCTCTTCGAGATAAACAATACTTCCTAGTGGTAATAATTCTTTTGATTTATTCATTTTCTGTTAACTCCTTGTGTTTTTTCAAATATTTTTTACCGTACCATTCTTCAACGGATTTACCTTCATATTTACGGTATAGTTCGGGATATTTAAGTTTGTAGTAGGCATGTAGAAAATAAGGAGTTCCTATAAATATGACTACTGCAGGCATTATAATGTTCATTATTATCACTGCAAGTAATATTCCAATCTCCTCTAAAGAGTTTGAAGTTTCCCCTAAAAACATAGAAACCAACCGCTTAACAATAACAGCTACTCCCAATATTCCCATGCCATACATGGAAATCAATTTTGCTATCTTATCAATTTTTCTCGGTTCATTAGACTCATTATACATTATCTTCCGAATTCCTCTTAATTCTACCGCTACCATAAAGTATATTAAAATTATCCAAATCATCATAATAGCTAAAACAATAAAAAATGGTAGATTAGAAAGTAGAAGTCCTATGATTAACAAATCTATTTCAATATATAAAATAATCATGTAGGTAAAAGTATGGAATTGATAACGGTAAGGTAAGACAAACGCCTGATTAAAATGTTTTCCTACAATTACGAGTAATAACCATAGACATAATAAAATTAAATATACCTGCCATGTTAAAAAGTTGGAATTAGAAGGTTGAAAATCCAACCCATTTGATTGATAATTTGTTAGTTTAGTAGAAGCGAGCGATAGTAGATAATTAAAACAAAATGGAAAAAGCAAGGTTAATATAACAGCTTGCATTTTAAAACCAAATGTTGGTGTACCATTAATAACTTTTTTTGCTATTTTATCATGTTGCTCTTGTTGCAATTTCCTAAAACCATCATTTTCTAAAGTGATACTTTCTTCAAAACTTGCATTGAATATTGATTTTTTTTCATTAAGTTCCTCCCTTACCCAAACCAATTTAAAGTTGGTGTACTTATGCTGATACTAGATAGCAATTTCGAAGCACTTTGTCCGACTTTGGTAACATTTTTCGCAAAGTTCTTCGTGCTCTTTTAGCTAGACTAAGAAGTATCATTTAATATAATTAGCTATAAAATTAAAACTATTTACTTTTTATTTTCATAATTAGCCATTTTATCAAACTGATAATATAATCTATTGGAAATATAACAACAATAAGAATGATGGAGAAAATAACCCATAAAGACGGAGAATCATTATTTACATTTACACTACCTATAACAACAAGTAGTACTAAGGATATAATAATTTCAATTGTATGTCTAAATAGTGGTGTCCTTATGAAAGATGGCTTTACTTGCCCGACAACTTCTAAATAAGCTCTAGATTTTTTACCGTACCAATCTTTAACAGAATAGCCAAATTCTTGACGGTATTTCTCTTGATTTTTATTGATAATAAAAAGTGATTTTAGCGTTGATATTAAAGATTGATAGATATTTGTAAATATAAAAATGAAAATTAGAGGAGCTACTGGAAAGGCAGCTAATAAGAGTTTCGCTAATAAATTCTCAAAACCACTTATCAACAAATTAAGAATTGCACTAATTCCCCACAATATCAATAACGCATTTGTTAATATTTTTGTATCCACTTTTTGGAATATTGACATACTAAAATCTGTATCCGTAAAAATTATATAAAAAATATAAATGAGTGAGAGTACAAATAAAAACCAATAAAAAATTCGTATAATTAGTAAGGGAACAAAAAAACTGAAAAGCTACAATAAATTGGTAATAAGCAATTAAAGCAAGCAAACCACCCCATATGCCATTATAGATATAAGCCTTAATATGGTTTCGATTGGACACTAGATAATTTATAAAATACACAATCCAGAATATTAAGAAAAGGTATCCTAAAACACTATTAGGTATCGTGAGACTATATTCGAAATTTGTTAGCAAAGTCCTCTCTTGTTGACTAACGGCTTCTCCAAATTTTATGCCATATAAGGGAATAAACAGTAACATACATATATAAATAGGACCGATGATAGCTGTCCACAACCTAATCTTTTTAGATGCGGTTATTGCTTCTTCACTTACTCTTTGTAGTTCATCCATATTCTTCACCCAAACCAAGACGATACCGTCTTAGCTCCCCCATTGTATAAATTTAGACTATCTTCAAATTTAGCGTTAAATATATTTTTCTTCATTGTCACTTGGAAAATAATTCCTTAAAATCCTTTATTCACGGACTCCAATCATAATATCTGTAAAGGTATCACCATTATCGGTTAAATATACCTTATAGAAAGTTGGTGTTTTTACTGTTAAATTTTTATCAACAATTTCATTTATAAGAATTTGAATAGCTTCTGAAAAATCACGTTCGGTATCACCATTTGCTCTTGTCGCCATTAAATCAGTCAATTGAAAATATGTTCTAAATACAAATCGGTCATCAAGCTTACAAGTATCTTCTTCAATTGGAACAAATAATTCGACAATCATATTTTCCATCTGATTGAGGTCACTATTGATTGAATAAAATAACTGTCCTGCTATTGTGTAGCCTGCAGAAGTAATATTAGTGATAAAATCATTAAATGCTACCGATAAATCAGAGAGAGCTACTTGATAAAGACAAGAAACAACATTCATTTCGTGGATAGATTGATTATAACTAATCATTGTTTTGCTCCTTAAATGGAAGAATAATATCAACCCAATATTCATCATAAACTTTAATAAAAGCTAGTAAAAGTTTATTCTCATCATCCAATCCTTCGTTATCTAAATAACTTTTCAAATTGACAAGGGCAGGTTCTAAGTCACTCAAAAAAGGAACACGTTCACGAACAGCTTGACCAATTTGGTAATCTTCCACCCATGAATAATTCTCACCACTTTCAACAGCGCTATTTACAGGGAGATAGATTGTCACTTCCTGTTCTTCATTGGTAACATCATCTAATGAAAATTCGACAATAGTGGGACCATTTTTATAATAGCCATCTTCAAATACTTGCTCCTCATAACTCTCAACAATCACACCAATATCTTCAAACGATAAACGTCCTTGTGTTTTAACCAAACTATGGCAACTTAATGTTATAATATCCATTTTTTCTCCTTATCTATTTTTTTAACTTCATTTTCTTTTTTTCTTACCTGTTTTCTTTGATTTCTTAGTTTGCTGCAAAGCTCCCATAGCTTCATCATAACGTGATTGCCGCAATTCTGGATGCCAGTATTCTGAAGTTGCTGTAAATAAAGTGGGAACTGCCAAAGTCATTAAAGCCATTACTGAACCCATGAAATAATCAGGTGTTCGAATTCCATCAATCCCAAACATATCAGCCAATATAAATACTGGAACAGAAATAATAATTGGTAGTACTACACCATATACTGGTTTTAACAAAGGATCTTTTCTAGGTTCTTTTTCTGTGCAGATGTCAAATAATGAATATTGTAATATCCATGTCAATATCGGAAATACGATTGGGTAATAAATCAAAAATTGTCGAGATAAACGAGTCGTTTCATAATCTTGAGGATTCAATATAAAGACTCCCCAGACAACTATAGTTGCAAAAATGCCTGAAATATAGGGAATAAGCAGCCAATTAAAGCGTGTATTTTGTTCAAAAAGCCTCTCTCCAACATAGTTCAGCGCTGATAAAACAATACAACCCGCAACAGAAATAATAAAGAACCACAATTGAAATTTATCCGAAAAGGAAAAACCAAACATAATTGTTACCATAAATGCTAGAAATAATAAAGACCATTCCCCAAACTTAAGTGATTCCTTAGTAAATATCACTCGACAATAATAAGTCCTAATCATTCTTTCTAATTTACTCATCCAAACGCCTTCCCTAATGTTTTACCAAAATTCTTCATGCCATCTGAAACTGACTTAATAGCTTTAGTCGTAACCTCTTTAGCTCCTTTAGATATAGAGGAAGTTACAGGTGAAAGTGCCTTTGTTGCTACGTAACTTAAGCCTAAACCAGCGGCAACCACTGTAACTCCTGCAGCTACCGGTGCCATTGCAAACGCACCTGCAGCGGTCAGAGCAACAGTAGCCGCAGTTGCACCTGCTGAATAAGCAACAGTAGCTATAGCAGTATCAACACCAACTTTTGAAGCATCAATAGCAATACCTGCGGCTTGTGACACTGCATATTCAGTGCTGCCTCGTTGAATACCGTTTTTCTGTGCAATATCATCTGTTGTAACTGTTCCTACTCCGACTTCAAAAAGACCTGCGGCTAAACTAACACCTGGGATAGCTTTTCCAACCACTACAGTTGACAAAGAGCCGAAGTAATATCCAATAAAAGGATAAAAAGCCCCACAAAATATAGGTTATTAAGCCAAGCAAAATTCCCAAATTAGTCTTTTTCAACAAAAACTCCTTTAGTATCAACGTAAAGTGCGACAACTTCACCATCCAAAGCGAGCGCTTCAAGGCGCTCAACAAGCTCTGCTTCTTTTGCTTTTGGAGCCAAGGTCATAATCGTTGGACCTGCACCAGATAGGTAAGTTGCATAGGCACCAACCTCGTGAGCTGCTTCTTTAATCGGTGCAAATTCTTTAACTAGTTTTTGACGAAAACGTTCATGGAAAAGGTCAGCTTCAATCGCTTTTCCAGCTTTTTCCAAATCACCTGTTAGAAGCGCAGCAATAGCTACATTGGCAATTGATGAGGCAGCAACGGCTTCCTTATAAGAAAACTTATTTAGCAACACATTGCGGCTATCGCTAGTCTTTAATTCATAATTAGGAATGAAAGCCACAAAAGAGGCTTCAGGAAAGGCAGCAACGGCACTATTGACCTTTTCATCAACATAAGATGAAATAACAAGATTACCAAAAATAGCTGGCGCAACATTGTCTGGATGCCCTTCGATTTTTGTCGCAATCACCAATTTTTCATCAGCTGAAAGCTGTAAATGAGCCAACTGATTAGCTAACTCAATTCCAGCCACAATAACTGATGAAGATGACCCTAATCCTCGTGCCAGCGGGATATCTGAAACCATTTTAATACGATGTGGTTGTAGGTCAGCTTTCACTTGTAAAGCTGTCGTAATCAAAAGATTTGTTTCGTCACTAGGAACGTCACCCAAATCATGTAAAACCTCCCATTTTTCAGAAGGCTCTAAAATCTCAATCGTTAAGTACTTAGAAACCGCTACGCCGACCGAATCAAAGCCTGGTCCAACATTAGCAGAGGTTGCTGGTACTGTAATTCTCATATCATTATCATACTCAAAAGTAGTCTTGAGCTTTTCCTTTCACTTAATCAGTTATTATTATTCGCCTAATACTTTAAGTGTATTAACCACTTGGAAATCTTCTACTGCTTCCAATTTAGCTGTTACATCAGCCAACTGTGTTTTACTCATTGAGTGGGTAATGATAACCACACGCGCACGTGTACCATTGGCTTTTTGTTGAAGCACTTGTTCAAATGAAATATCTTCAGAATTGAAAATTTCAGCTAAACGAAGCAATTGACCTTTTTTATCAGGGGTATTAATCGCAAAGTAATAGCGACTCTTCACATCAGCGGGATTTGCCAATTTTGTTTCACGAACAAATTCGTTAAATGGTTTACCAACATTACCGTCTTTAATACGACGACAAATACGGATAATATCAGCAGTTACAGACGTTGCTGTTGGTTTTTGACCAGCACCAGGTCCATAATACATCGATTCCCCGATACCGATTGACTCCACAAAGACTGCATTCATAACATCGTTGACACTAGCAAGCGGATGTGCTTTTGGCAAGAAAGTTGGTGAAACTTCTGCTGAGATACCTGATTCAACCTCACGCACATCTCCGACCAATTTGATGACATAGCCAAGTTCTTGAGCGACAGCAACATCATCTGGTGTAATTGTTGTGAGTCCCTTATGTGCAACATCATCAAAATCAATCGTCATTCCAAAACCAAATTGGCTTAAAATAACAGCTTTATAGGCAGCATCGATACCTTCAACGTCATTTGTTGGGTCACTTTCAGCATAACCAAGCTCTTGAGCTGTTTTAAGCGCATCTTCGTAAGTCCAACCTTCATCAACCATTTTAGTCATCATAAAGTTAGATGTACCATTAAGAACACCCAAAATACGTGTAACTTTATCAGAAGTAAGCGAATTAGCAAGTGTACGAAGAATTGGGATACCACCAGCAACAGCTGCTTCATAATAGAAAGCAACGCCCTTATCTAGGGCAAGTTCAATTAATTCTTTACCATGAGTAGCAATCAAGTCTTTATTGGCAGAAACAACATTTTTTCCTGCTTCAAGCGCTTTTGTAATGAATGTACGAGCAGGCTCAATGCGTCCCATTAATTCAATAACAATGTCAATGCTATCATCACTCAAAATATCATCAACATTTGTAACGAAATTATAATCATTTCCTGCAGCTAACAAACGATTTTTTTCGTCATCATCTTTGACAAGAACCTTAGTGATTTCAATCGTGTCATGGGTTGCTTCAGTAATTTTTGATTGATTTTCTTTCAAAAGAAAAGGAACACCACTGGCAACAGTACCAAAACCGAGTAAAGCAATTTTTATTGACATCTTTTTCTCCTTAATAAGCAAATTTCGAACAGCATAGCCAAATTTTCAGACTACCCACTCTCAAATAAAAACATTTCCTACATTATATCATAAAATTATTCAGAATTTACAGAAAAATAACATCCTTTGAAAATCTTTCCGCAGTTTACAGTAAACAGTTCTCTTTGTCTTAAAAAAATAGTATAATAGGAGTAGACTTTTGCGAGGAGAACGTTAAATATTATGGAAAAACGTCGTCAACATCAAAAACATAGCAACAAGCCATTAGCTATTATAAATATTATTCTATTAATAGCCTGTATTGTCGCAAGTGTTTTTCTTTTTATAGCTTTAAAGGAGAACAACTTCATTTTTTCAACAACTAAAACCGAACAAGTGTCATCATCAAGTGCTAGCCATACAAATACTACCGCGACTTCTTCTGCATCAACGGTGACAAGTGACAGCTCTTCTGCTAATACCAATGAAAACGAGGTTAACTGGGTAAAACAGGATTCAAATGTCTCTGTTCCCATTCTTATGTATCACGCTATCCACGTTATGGCTGCGGAAGAAGCTTCAAACGCTAACCTCATCGTTGATCCGACAACATTTAAAAGCCATATTCAACGTCTTTCTGAAGAAGGTTACTACTTTTTAACACCCGAAGAAGCCTACAAAGTTTTAACCGAAAATGTGCTTCCAAACGGCAATAGTAAAATTGTTTGGTTAACGTTTGATGATAGCCTTTGGGATTTTTATGACAATGCTTACCCTATCTTGCAAAAATACGGTGCAAAAGCAACAAACAATGTCATTACAAGTACTGTTGGAAATAGCGGAAATTTATCACTTGATGAAATGTTAGAAATGAAAGCAAACGGCATGTCTTTCCAAGACCACACCGTGACACATCCTGACTTGTCAGCTAGTGATGACGCAACTCAGACTTCTGAAATGGAAGATTCTAAAAACTATCTCGATACCAATCTTAATCAAGATACTATCGCTATCGCCTATCCAGCTGGGCGTTATTCTGACACAACACTTCAAATCGCAGCAAACCTTAATTATAAACTCGGCGTGACGACCAACGAAGGTATTGCCAGTGCTAGCGACGGCTTATTATCATTAGACCGTGTCCGTATCTTGCCGACAACAACTGCTGATAGCCTTATAGCAAGTATTAGCTAACATATCATAAAAAGCCCCCTTTCAAAAAAGAGGGCTTTCTTGCTGTAATCGCATTGCTATCAGCTTATTGCTATTTATTTTTCTTATGATTTTTAACGAAACTATAGATTAAGAAAGCTAAATTTCCTAAAAAAAGCGCCGACCATAAATACACAAATACCATATTTGAATGGGCAATATTGTAAATAATTGCCACGAAGAAAATAATCAAATAGATGACTGACATGTAATAAAAAGAATTATTTTGCATACGTCACAGCTCCTTCAACCTATCGTATCTTATCATAATTTTATGACTGTCTATCATCAGGCAGAGTTCCAAAGTTATTCATTTTAATAGGAGAAACTTATCAAAACTAAATAAACCGAAACTTAATTGAATCAAATTTTATACTTATCTTGTGACTAAACAATCATAAATACGTTTACATTTTATGAAAACGTATTTATACGATACTTATTCTATCTACACTTTAGGTTAGGGTGGTATAATGTAACTAATGTATGCTATAAAAGCAAGCAGCTCTCAACTCTCATTTTTTGTTTTCCTGTTAGGAAGGGGTCACAGCATGATAGACGGAAAAACAAAACAAGCAAAAAGAAACCAAGGATAGGCTTTTCCAAGCTCTTATCTCCCTAATAGAAAATAAAAGCTATGAGGAAATCAAAATTAAGGATATTCTTGATTTGCCAGGTTTTTCAAGACGAACATTTTACCGACATTTTGCCAATAAAAACGAACTGCTAAATCACTATTTTGAACAAATTATCAATCATTACCTTGCTGAAAGAAAGTATTTTACCGAAACGGATAATTTTGAGGATATGTTGGCTGAAGCGCTGAACTTTTGGTATCAAGAGCGTGAAACATTACACGTCTTGATAAAACACCACCACTACGATTTTTTCTTTCACCAATTCAACGAGCATGCCAAGGAAGTTTACATGAGTAGCGCACTTCCATGGTTTGCTTACAGCGGGAAAATTGATACCCAAAATTATGCAATGAACTTTATTGTTGGCGGTTACTACAACACCTTGCGCAATTGGGTTATGCAGGAAAATCCAGAAGAACCAAAGAAAATTGCTCACGACATCCAACGAATGATTATCAAACTGACCGATTTCTTTGATTTAGACGAAACAAATAACATTGATAACCTTTAACAAATAAAATCGACTCTGTATTCCATGCAAAATCACGGTTGGCATAGAATATAGAGTCTGTTTTTCTGTTCTAAATAATTTGCATTTGCCCCTTTTTGAACAAACAAAAAAACCGCTAGTTCTAAGACCAGCCGGTTTATCAGTTTTATTAGGCTACTTGAGTAGTTACCCTATTATTTAAGAGTAACTGAAGCTCCAGCTTCTTCAAGTTTAGCTTTGATTTCTTCAGCTTCTGCAGTTGCAACGCCTTCTTTAACATTAGCAGGTGCACCATCAACAAGAGCTTTAGCTTCTTTAAGACCAAGACCTGTAACTTCACGTACAGCTTTGATAACAGCAACTTTTTTGTCGCCAGCTTCAGTCAATTCAACGTCAAATGAGTCTTTAGCAGCACCAGCGTCTGTAGCACCAGCAGCAGCTGCAGCTACAGGAGCAGCTGCAGTTACACCAAATTCTTCTTCGATAGCTTTTACAAGATCGTTCAATTCAAGGATTGAAGCTTCTTTAATTTCAGCAATAATGTTTTCAATGTTCAATGCCATTGTAGATTCCTCCAAAATATTAATTGTTTTATTAGATAATTGTTTGTAGCGTTAAGCTACCATACGCATTAAGCAGCGTCGTCTTCTTTGTTGTCTGCAACTGCTTTGACAGCAAGTGCAACGTTGCGAACTGGCGCTTGAAGTACAGAAAGGAGCATAGATAGAAGTCCTTCGCGGTTTGGCAATGATGCAAGGGCAGCGATTTCTTCTTTTGAAGATACAGCGCCTTCGATTGCTCCACCTTTGATTTCAAGTGCTTCAGCATCTTTAGCAAAGTCACTAAGAACTTTTGCTGGTGCAATAACATCTTCGTTAGAGAACGCTACTGCAGATGGTCCAACGAAAAGATCTTTCATTTCGTCAAGACCTGCTTTTTCAGCTGCACGGGTCAAAATTGAATTTTTGATAACTTTAAATTCAACACCGTTTTCACGAAGAGTACGGCGAAGAACTGTATCTTGTTCAACTGTAAGACCGCATGAATCAACAACAACGATAGATGCAGCAGCTTTCATTTTTTCAGCAACAGCATCAACTTGTTCAGCTTTTTTAGCAATAATTGCTTCACTCATTAGTTTTACCTCCGTTATTATTTTTGGGCTAGGTACAAAAAAATTCGCACCTAAACCTAGACACGAAAGTACAAATACGTTATTTCATCATTACGTTTTGTGCCTCGGCAGGAATATTATGAGCACGGCTCCCCTGCTGTCTTAGGTCAGTTTCATTACAAAACCTTAATTATTATATCCAATATTTCTCCTTGTGTCAATACTTTTTTATGAAAT
>ERZ1034847.98-NODE-98-length-50595-cov-55.240087_pt1 | contig 50595 bp, 59 predicted proteins | sample MGYA00520633_ERZ1034847 | MGnify/ENA primary metagenome ERZ1034847 (study PRJEB33766, sample SAMN09781732) | gut metagenome | biome: gut microbiome | host: Homo sapiens | place: Madagascar | study: EMG produced TPA metagenomics assembly of the PRJNA485056 data set... | reverse complement strand
AGGTTGCTTATTCATTTTATTATTTCACTGTCTACTTGACAGGGAGCTGTTCAAAGTACCCAGCTTCTTTGTTTCTATAGTTATCATTTGCAAGACGCAATAGTTTGGACTTCAACAATCTGGAGATAGATTGTTGAAGGTCGCTATCAAAAAAATATTAAAACAGCGATTACCAACTTTAGTCAACTTAGAGTTTCTCATGCACAATTGATTAGGCACTTTTTGACGCTTGCTTTGCAAGCTAGATTTCCAACTTCAAACAATTCTCAATTGTTTGAGCAATCAATCACTGCCGAGTGGGTTCTAATGTGCTGACAAATCAGCTTCTACTACCCTTTTGACATCAAGCTGCGCTTGACTTCATTTCTAACCTTAAAAGATTCCCCAAACCTTTTGAGCCATGCGGGGGTGGGAGTAAAACAGTTCAGTGAACTGTTTTAGGTCAGCAACAAGAAATTAAGACTTGCTGAGAAATCGAATTTCTCCGAAATCACCGATTTGCTTTTTAATTTCTAGGCTCATGAATAAAATCTCCACTGGAGATTTTATTTGTCCCACTCCCTTTTTTGCTACCTCAATTTTTATAAAAAAGTTCTGAAAAATCCTGTGATTTTTAATATCAAAATCAACAATTTCAACCCTCAAATTAATATTAATTTAAGGGTTAAAACTTATAGTAAAACTATGCCAACAAGAAATTATTCACATAGAAAACGACAACAAAAATCTCAAATAATAACAATAGCTGGGCTTGTCACGGCAGCAGTCGCACTTGTCCTAATTCTCGCTAAACTGATTTTTTCAGGAGTCACAACTTTAGCTTCAGACGGAAGTTTGGATTTATCAAATACCAATTCTTATGACGTTTCCGAAACAGCTATGGTCTCTACTTCTGACGCTGTCAGGATAATACTATTAATGCTTATATCGTTGAAACACTTGGTTATTCGCACACTGATATTACTGATGACATTGAAAGTAGTTTTGAACAAGCCGCTTATAAGATAGATGACGGAAAACCTCTTGGGGTAATTATTCATGATACTGGCGTTGACAATTCAACGATTGAAAGCGAAGTGAATTATATGGTTCAAAGTTATGATGAAGAAGGTGTCTTTGTCCACTCTTTCATTGATAGTGATACCATTCTTCGCATTGCTGATGAAGATTACAAAGTTCAGGGTGCTGGTGCCAATGCCAATCCTTATTACATTCAATTTTAATTAACACATGAGGATTCTCAAAAAGGCTTCGCCGAGCAACTAGCAAACGCAGCTTATTATACTGCCTACATGCTCAAAAAATATGACCTTCCTGTAACACTTGGTCAAGAAGATGGCGAAGGAACCATTTGGACACATGAAATGGTCAGCCTTTACCTTGGTGCTACTGACCACGTTGATCCAACTGATTACTGGACAGAAACCGCTAATGATTATTTCGGTACGGACTATGACGTCGAAGATTTTGTCGAACTCGTCCAAGCTTATTATAATGCTCTCTAAAAGGTGCAAACTTGTACCTTTTTATTTTTTTAGTAAAATAGTAATTGACTAATGAATAGAAAGATTGAGAGGGAAAATGGCAAAAAAAGTAAAATTAAAAAAGACACTTGTTGATCAAATTCTGGACAAGGCAAAAATCGAACACGACAGCTTAGCAATCAATGCACTTGAGGGAGACTTACCAGATGACATTGAAAAATCTGATATTTTCAAAACCCTTGCTCTAACAGGTGACAAAACAGGCCCTCTAATCGGAATTGTTCAAATCACCGAACATCTTTCTGAGAAAAAATTAGCCAAAGTTTCTGGCAACAAAAAAAGTCAGCATGATTCCACAAAAAAATCTTCAAAAAACAACTGACTACATTCACGGAGCAAATAATCCTGTCGGTATTCATCAGAAACACAATTTTCCGATTTTCATTGATAACCGTGCTCTAGAAATGGGAACGATGATTGTTTCTGCCGGTGAAATCGGACGTTCTATCCGCATTGACAGTCAAACCTTGGCAGATTTTATTGGTGCCAGCTTTGCTGACTTGATTGACAATTCACATTAATTTTTAGATTGGAAAGTAACTGATGAAATTTTATTTTGTACGTCATGGTAAAACACAATGGAACTTAGAAGGACGTTTCCAAGGAGCAAATGGTGACTCACCTCTCTTGGAGGAATCTGTTCATGATTTGGAAAAATTAGGTGATTATCTCCAAGATGTTAAATTTGATGTCGTTTTTTCAAGCGATTTAAAACGTGCCAGCGATACTTGCAAGATTATCATGTCACGCAGCCACTATCCAAAGGCAATCAGCTTTCAACCCTCGCTGCGTGAATGGCATCTTGGAAGATTGGAAGGCAGCAAAATTGCAACGATAACATCTATTTATCCTCAACAAATGCAAGCTTTTCGACATAATTTAGCTAAATTCGATAATGATGTATTTGACGCTGAATCTGTTTATCAAACCACTAAACGCGTTGAGTCATTCATTAAATCAATGAAAAATCAACCTTATCAGAATGTCTTGTTAGTTGGGCATGGTGCTAATTTTACCGCCTCTATCCGTACTTTATTAGGATATGAACCAGCCGTCCTCCGTGCCCAAGGCGGACTTGATAACGGTAGTGTGACGGTTTTAGAGACCAAGGATTTTAAAACTTTTACTTGTCTAAAATGGAATGACACATCTTATAAACAAAAGAAATCTTAAAGACGAAAAAACCTCCTAGATGGCACTTAGGAGGGGGCATTTATTAGTTATTTCTTGCGTATTTTAGACGCAAAACTTTTTCTTGTTGTTTATCCAAACGAAGCAGGATAACAACTTTATCAATACTCATGTTACTTTCAAGCAGACGTTCTGCTGCCATCATCAATCCGTTGTTGATACCCATTTCAAGAATTGGATTGTTCTTGTCATTAATATCAAAGATAAATTTATTATCAGGAAGGTCAAAGAGAACTTTCACAGCTCCGAACAGCTGTTCAAAGTTATCAATAGCAACATCATAAACTGGTTTAATATCAGGCTTCAAGCTACGGCCACGGTGGTTAAACCACATTGAATGCCAGCCACCATTGAAAGCACCAACAACGTCATTGTCATATGAATCACCAACGTAAAGTGTTGTTGCAGGGTTCATGTCAAATTGCTCCGCAGCAAGATTGAAAATCTCTTTTTCTGGTTTTTGGAAACCAGTCGCTTGGCTGACAAGGACACATTTTGGATCAACATAATCATAAAGACCAAGTTTTTTAACTTTTTTCAATTGGTGTTCCGTTGGTCCATTCGTGATAATTCCCATTGGAACGCCTTTTTTTTTAAGAAAATCAAGCGTGATGCGCATCTCATCAAGCATTGTGATATTTTCCAATTCCTCTTCATAAATTTCTTGGAAATGCACGCCAGTTGCTTCATCAATTTCACGGTAACCAAATTCTAATAAGGTTTCCTTGCAACGCCAAAAACGGAAATACTCAGTTGTCCATTCACCTGCCATTACACGCGGAAAGCCGACATCTGAATAATGACGGAAACGAATATAAGCCTGATTGATTTTACTCATATCAAAATCAGGGAAACATTTCTTAACGGCAATACGATAAGGTGCTTGTTGGTCATAAATCGTATCATCAACATCAAAAACAATTGAAGTAATCATGAATCTCTTTTCTCTCTAATAAATTTTACCGTCACATATTATACTATTTTTTACCCTTCTTTTCAATCAAAGACAAGGAAACAAAGCTAATAGAAAAATGCTCAAACCTCATTATCAATGCAATTATATTTACAAGACATGATGCTTTGAACTTTGACAATCTGGAAAGAGACCGTTTTAGCTCAGCAATAAAAATAAAAACTTGCTAAAAAATCGAATTGCTTTTAGAATTACTAATTTTTGTCCCATTCCCAAGCAAAGCACGCAAAAATAAGGTGTATTCTAGCCTCTTTTATGATACAATAGGAAAGAATACTTATTGGAGGAAAACATGTCAAACGAACACATTGAAGAATTAAACGATCAACAAATCGTGCGTCGTGAAAAAATGGCAGCATTGGCTGAACAAGGCATCGATCCTTTCGGAACTCGATTTGAACGCACAGCTACTTCTGGTCAATTAAAAGAAAAATACGCTGACAAAACTAAAGAAGAATTGCATGAAATTAACAAGACAGCTACTATCGCTGGTCGTCTAATGACTAAGCGTGGTAAAGGTAAAGTTGGTTTTGCACACATTCAAGACTGCGACGGTCAAATCCAAGTCTATGTCCGCAAAGATGCTGTTGGTGACGAAAACTATCACATTTTCAAAAAAGCAGACCTCGGTGACTTCCTCGGTATTGAAGGTGAAATCATGCGTACAGATATGGGTGAATTGACAATCAAAGCCACTCACCTTACCCACTTGTCTAAAGCACTTCGTCCACTTCCAGAAAAATTCCACGGACTTACAGACGTTGAAACTAAATATCGTAAACGTTACCTTGACTTGATTTCAAACCGTGAAAGTTTTGAACGCTTTGTGACTCGTTCAAAAATCATCTCAGAAATCCGTCGTTACCTTGACGGACTTGGTTTCTTAGAAGTTGAAACTCCAGTCCTTCACAACGAAGCTGGCGGTGCTACTGCTCGCCCATTTATCACTCACCACAACGCACAAGATATGGACATGGTTCTTCGTATCGCAACTGAACTTCACTTGAAACGTCTTATCGTTGGTGGTATGGAAAGAGTGTACGAAATTGGACGTATCTTCCGTAACGAAGGTATGGATGCCACACACAATCCTGAATTCACATCTATCGAAGTTTACCAAGCCTATGCTGACTTCAAAGATATCATGGATTTGACAGAAGGCATTATCCAACACGCTTCAAAAGCTGTTAAAGGTGACGGTCCTATTTCATACCAAGGAACTGAAATTGCCATTGACAAACCATTTAAACGTGTTCACATGGTTGATGCTATCAAAGAAGTCACTGGCGTTGATTTTTGGGAAGAAATGACTCTCGAAGAAGCGCAAGCTATTGCCAAAGAGAAAAATGTACCAGTTGAAAAACACTTCACTTCAGTTGGTCACATCATCAACGCTTTCTTTGAAGAATTTGTCGAAGAAACATTGATTCAACCAACATTCGTTTATGGGCACCCTGTTGAAGTTTCTCCTCTTGCTAAGAAAAACGCAGAAGATCCTCGCTTCACTGACCGCTTCGAACTCTTCATCATGACTAAAGAATACGGTAATGCCTTTACCGAACTTAACGATCCAATCGATCAATTGTCACGTTTTGAAGCCCAAGCAAAAGCTAAAGAACTTGGTGACGACGAAGCAACTGGAATTGACTACGACTACGTCGAAGCCCTCGAATACGGTATGCCACCAACAGGTGGACTTGGTATCGGTATCGACCGCCTAGTCATGCTCCTCACAGACACAACAACAATCCGCGACGTCTTATTGTTCCCAACAATGAAGTCCTCAGATGGTGTAAATAAGAAAAATGATGTAAATAATACAGCTTCTGAAACACCTGAAAAAATGTGAAAACTGAGTCTGAAAAGATTGATTTTTCTAAGGTCAAGGTTGAGTCTTTGTTTGAGGAAACGGTAGACTTTGATACATTCAGCAAGTTAGATTTCCGTGCAGTAAAAGTTAAAGAGTGTGTTGCAGTACCGAAGTCAAAGAAACTGTTACAGTTCACTCTTGATGATGGAACAGGCACAGACAGAACCATAATAAGCGGTATTCACGCTTATTATGAACCGGAAAAACTGGTTGGAAAAACTCTTATCGCTATCACAAATCTTCCACCGAGAGCGATGATGGGCATTGACTCTTGCGGTATGCTCCTCAGTACTATTCACGAAGAAGAAGGCGAAGAAAAGCTCCATCTTCTGATGGTTGATGATCACATTTCAGCAGGTGCAAAGCTCTATTAAGATGATGTAAAGATGTACAGTTTTACCGAATAGACGGGACGTACTTCATTTGATAAAAAACTAAAAAACAGTGATTTCTGCATCAATTGATGCAGAAATCGGTGCAAGCAAGAAAAAATCGCATAATTAGTGCAATAAGTGGGCAATTCCAATCGGAGCTGCCCATTTTTAAAACAAACAGAAATATAAATAGGAATTTGGAGAAGCAGGGATGGACAAATATAATGAACTAAAAGAGGAATTTGAAGCAAATAGAGATGATGAAAACGTCACCAAAATGGCAGTATATATGAGAAATATGTTTGTATTTTATGGTTTACCAACACCGAAACGAAAATCCATCTATAAGGAATTTCTAAGAGCCGAAAAAACAAAAAAAGGTCGTTGACTGGGATTTGCTTGACAGATGTTATGCAGACGAACATAGGGAATTCCATTATTTTGTGATGGATTATCTTGTAGAGATGCAGAAATTCTTAACATATGATGATGTTCCACACATAAAAAAGTATATTAAAACAAATCAATGGTGGGATACAATAGATGGACTGGACAGAATTGTTGGAAATATAGCATTTTTTGACGAGAGAATAAACAACTTAATGCTTGAATGGTCAACAGATGATGACTTTTGGGTGCGAAGAATTGCTATTGACCATCAGCTGTGCAGAAAAGATAAAACAAACACACAGTTGCTTGAGAAAATATTGGTAAACAATTTTGGTAGTTCTGAATTTTTTATCAATAAAGCAATCGGTTGGAGTTTGAGGGACTATTCAAAGACCAATCCTGATTGGGTAAGAAATTTCGTTGAGACTTACAAGGATAAAATGGATAAATTAAGTATTCGGGAAGCAAGTAAATATTTATGATTGTTGCTATATTAAAGAAATAGACAACTTCAAGTTTAAGGAGAGTCACCGTTATGATTAGAGAATTTCAAAGGGATGATATAAATAAAGTTGCAGATATATGGTTGGATACAAATATAAAGGCACATAATTTTATCCCCGCCGAATACTGGAAAAGCAATTTCAAATCAGTAAAAGAAGCGTTGATACTAGCAGAGGTTTATGTGTATGAGTATGATACAGAAATACAGGGTTTTATAGGGTTAAATGATGAATATGTTGAGGGCATTTTTGTTTCTGGTGAAATGCAATCGCAGGGTATAGGTAAAATTCTGCTGAATTATGCAAAGGATAAAAGGAATAAGTTGTACTTGAACGTATACCAAAAGAACGCACGGGCAATATCTTTTTATAAAAGAGAAGGATTTGAGATTCAGCATAGTGGCTTAGATGAGGCTACCGGAGAAAAAGATTATGTAATGACATGGCAACACAAATAGAAATTCAAGCTTGTTAAATTGGAAAATTAGAATTTGGAGGTATATACAATGTGAAAATGTGAAAAGTGCGGATCAAGCATGAAATTGGATTTGAGACTTAAAGTTAACGGCGGCGGTTATGGGATTGTTGTTCGTGTAGATGAAAAACAAAAGGCGACAACTATAGATGATGTTAGAGTTGCAGTCTGCTCAGAATGTGGATATACAGAAATGTATTTAGAAGATTTATCGAAATTGAAGGATTAAGAGACAAATTCAAGTTTGCCAACTTGCCCTTTGAGAGAGGAGAAATCCCTTTCTCAAAGGGCTTTTTCTATTTATACGGATATTCGCAAACTACAAGATAAAACTTCATATACTCTAAGCACAAGGAGGTTGAGGTTTGGCTATGAATAATAGTTTAGCAGAAGTACACCCGGAACTTGTTTCGGAGTAGTCGAAAAAGAATAAGATAAAACCGATAGAGGTTTCTATTGGTTCTCATAAGAAAGTGATATGGAGATGCAAAAAAGGTCACGAGTGGGAAGCTGCCGTTAAGAGCAGGACAATAAATGAAACAGGCTGTCCGTATTGCTCACATAATAAAGTATTGGCAGGATTTAATGACCTTGCAACGCTTCTGCCGGATATAGCTGCCGAGTGGTCGGACAGAAATTATCCGTTACTTCCGACTCAGGTTACGGTCTTTGCCAATCGTAAGGCTTGATGGAAGTTTAAGGATTGCGACAGAGAGTGGAACACTCTGATTTTTTTGGTCGGTCTGTTGCAGATTGTACTTTCCTGCGTTTTAAGCAGTAATCTGAAAAAGGAAACGCTGATAGAGAAATTAGTGGTTTCGTAGAAACTTGATTTCTCAGCAAGTCTTAATTTCTTGTTGCTGACCTAAAACAGTTCACTGAACTGTTTTACTCCCACCCACGCATGGCTCAAAAGGTTTTAAGGTTAGAAATGAAGTCAAGCACAGCTTGATGTCAAAAGGGTTGTAAAAGCTGATTTGTCAGCGCATTAGAACCCACTCAACTACTGCGCCTTGTAAATAATAACTATATAAATAAAGAAGCTGAGTACTTTTGTCTCAGCCTCTTTTATCTCTAACTTAGCCGCGGAAAGCGTCCAAGATGATTTTAAATTCATCATTTGTGAGTGTCACACCTTTGCCCATTTTGCTGTGGTCTGGGCTCCATGAACGAATATCAAATTTTGGCTCTGCTCCGTTAAAACTGACGCGGTTCAATTCTTTTGTCCAACCTTTATCGCTCTCAGATAGGGTAAGTAAGTGTTCAACAATTTCAAATTTAAATTCTGACATAATAAATCTTCCTCCTAATATATATATTCGTAAAAAAACTTTCTAAACTTTTGATTATTTATTTTTTTCTTCAAAAGGTGTATAATCATTTTATCAATTTTTTAGGTAAATGACTATGAAAAATCTTATCAAACGTTTAAAAAGACAAGCACAGGCGTATATTGACTTTCGTGCTCAACCAGCCGCAGATATTAATCTGAAAACTCACAAAATCATCACAACCATCAAAGAAGCGCAAGAAAAGCAATTAGCGCTCCATGCTATTTACAAAGACGGCAGTTTTACAGGTGATTTGGTCAAATACGACCCCAAAAATAACAAATTAATCCTCAAAAACTTCCAAAAGAATATCTCAACAATCATCGCTATCAGCGATATCAATCGTTTAACATTGGTACCACCAACTGTCCGTAAATCTCAAGAACTAGACAAAAAATGAACGACCCTATGCCATTATGTTTAAGAGTCGTTCATTTTTTAATAATTATTACTGATTATGCTCTAACAGTTTTGCTAGAACCGTCGCTTTTATAAAGGTTCACAAGTCCTTCTTTACGAGCACGAATCATATCTCCTGCTTGAACCGCTTGAGGGACAGTGATTGTCAATAATTCCATTGGGTTTGGAGCACGATCAATTTTATTGCCATCAGCATCACACAAATCTTTGATGTAAGTTTCAAAATGACGGAATCCTGGTCCATAGAATTCGACGGCATCTCCTTCGAGAATAACGTTACGTTGACGGATTGTTGCTGTCATCGTTTCTTCGTCAAAGGCAACAACTTCACCGACAAATTTATATTGTGGTATTTTACGACGAGCGCCAAAGAGTTGTTCGTTTTCTGTTGGTGTTTGATAGTAGAAACCAGTTGCTAATTCACGTTGGGCAACTTTCCAAAGCTCATCAAGTAATTCACCTTTGATAGCTTCGAATTTTGCTGGGCTTTCTAGGTAAGCATCGACGGCTGCACGGTAGCAGTTTGTGACTGTTGATACGTAATGAATTGATTTCATACGACCTTCAATCTTAAAGCTATCAACACCATTTTCAATCAAATCAGACAAGTGTTCAATCATACACATATCAACTGATGACATTGAAAATGGCTCTGGAATTTCACCTTCAAGACCTTTACGTTCTTGACCGAATGGCATATCGTAAAGGTCATATTTCCAGCGGCAAGATTGTGAACAACCGCCACGGTTAGCATCACGATGACTCATATGATTAGAAAGGACACAACGCCCTGAATAACTGATACACATTGCGCCGTGAACGAAAGCTTCAATTTCAAGTGAGGTGTGTTTACGAATTTCTTCAATTTCGGCAATTCCGACTTCACGCGCCAAAACAACACGAGACACACCGATTTCTTCCCAGAAAGCAAAGGCTTCATAGTTGGTTGTCGAAGCTTGTGTTGACACGTGGACTTCTAAACCCGGTGCTTCTGTTAAACAAATTACCATAAGTGCTGGGTCAGATACGATAACGGCATCCAAGCCCATATCACGAAGTTCACGGAACCACTCTCCTGCACCAGTTTCGTTTCCTTCATGGGTAACCATATTTGCTGCGACATGGACCTTAGCGCCATGCGCATGGGCATAATTAATCCCTTCTTGCAATTCTTCCATCGTGAAGTTCCCAGCACGGCTACGAAGACCGTAAGCTTGTCCACCGACAAAGACTGCATCAGCTCCATAATCAACAGCGACTTTTAATTTCTCAAGAGTACCAGCAGGTGCTAAAACCTCTGGACGTTTTAACATTTTTTCTGACATTATTATATTCCTATTTCCAAGATAGTAAAATTTAAAGATAAATATCTTTACAACAATTTCAGTTAATTAGCTAACTTGTCATGCCCTGAAATAGTAACTCAATCATGACAATATTTCATTTTTGGGTAGTTTTACTTCACTTCCTCTGGATCAAATTCATAGAATCCAGTTCCAAGTGTGCGACTTTTTGGATGTAATTTACGAATTTCTTCATCCAATAAGAAAGCTTGGTCTTGTGTAAATTCACCAGCTTCCATCAATTCTTTTGTTTTCACAAAGATTTTTGCGATTTCAACAAAATTATGACCTGGGCAGTAGATACCATCTAATTTCCAGTGTGTGTAGTTGTGTTCAACCAACTCTGTTATTTTTGGAATCATATCAAGATCGTCAGTATCGAAGATGTGTGTACCGTGTTTGTCTTCATAAATTGAATAGTGTGAGTCTTTGTTGCTTGGTTCAGCAAGGAAAAGACCACGTTCACGAGTTTTTTCATCATCATTATGCGTAAAATTGTAATAATTTTGCAATAATGGACGTTTTGAATGATGAATGACAGTAGCTCCGTAAACAAGCACTTCAGCTGGGTAGCGAAGATTTTCTGACATTTTGAACAATTCGACTGACGGGATTTCACGAGCAAGAATGACTTCGCTAGCGCCATGGTCTCCCCAGAAATTCACTTGACGACTTGATGTTACAAAAACAGAAACATCATAAATCATCTTGAAATCGTAGCCTTCATTTTTATTGATGTGAAAAACACCTGCATCTCCTGCTACTAGATAATCGGCTTTAATATCTTTCAAAAAATCAAGATATGGGCGAACCGCATTAATCATATCTTGGTGCAACAAAGCATTGCAAGCGATACTTAGTTCTTTTCCAGCATCATGAACTAACTTAGCGATTTCAGAAAGTTCATCATAAGTAAAATTATGAGGCAAACGTAAACCATAGTTTTCCTCACCCACATAAATACGATCAACACCTGCATCTAAAAGCTCTTTGACCTGCTCAATAGATTCAGCTGTCGCAGTAATAATTATTTTTTCCATAACGTTTTAATTATACCACTCCTATAACAATTAGTCACAGATATCCTCTAAAATCTTATTGTTATAGCTTTCTAAAAAGTTTTAGTGACATCTCAAAATGAGAAAAAGTTTATGAGAAGAGAGGCTCAAAAAGAAATCCTCATTTTAAAACAAAAAAGAGGAACAACTATTTTAAACATATTTTTTAACATCAGTCAAGGGATTTTTTTAAAAAGGTGACAAATTTGTTAATTTATGGTATGATATCTAAGTGTCAGAGGAGAGAGGATTATGCCAACACCATTAAAGCAACACAAAAAGCTTGAAGAACGGCATTATCAAGAAGATAATGCACCAAAATTTCAAGAATTTCAAGAAATTGACCACAGAAATGCTAAATTAAAAGAGTTAATGTTTTTTGCTCGTATTGCATTATTTGGAATTTCGACTGTCGTCATCTCATTCTTTTTGCTGATCTTGAATCTAGCTCCAATCTGGGCTTTCTTATTTGCCTCTCTTATTAGCCTAGCTATTACGTCAGCTGTTTCAAGTATTATTTGATCTTTAAGACATTGAAATGAACCACTACAACTCCACTTTGGGGTTGTTTTTATATTGTAAGAAAAATTTTTGACATTTTTCTTAGCTTTCCTGTTTTCGGGCTCGAACATAAAAAGGTCCACTGGACCTTTTCATTATTCTTCATCAGCTTCTTCGGTAGTAGTCTCAGGCTTTTCAGTTGCTGGGGCTTCTTCGTCTTGTGTGTAGTCAATGATAATGTCATCGACTTCTACTTTTGTTTCTTCTTTAGCTTCTTCTGCTTCGTTAACCGCTTCAGATACTTTAGAAGTGAATTCTGAGACTTTTTCAGAAGCAAAATCGGCTGCGGCTTTACCTTTTTCTTTTACTGTATCCAAAAATTCATCGGTTGTTAATTCACCAGATTCAAATTTTTGGCGGTAGTCGTTGAAGGTATCAACAGCTAAATCTGTGTATTCCGTTGCTTTATCTTTTGCTTTTTGATGATATTCAGCAGGATTTTCTTTATAAGCCTCGTAAGCTTTAGCGGCTTTCTTTTGGAATTTCTTTCCTTTTTCGGTAGATAGGAAATAAGCTGCAGCTGCACCAGAGGCAACACCAATAATCACGTTTTTCAATAGTTTACTCATGCTTCTTCTCCTTTTTTACGAAATAATTTTGAGGCAACTTTACCAACAGCAAATGCTGCACCAGCTTTGCTAACATTTGATGAGGCTTGAGTAGCTTTTTGAGTGATATTACGAGCTTGTGCATTCAAATCCGAAACAGTCTCAGACAACTCTGCAACTGCCACAAAAAGTGGATCAATTGTTGACACCTTGCCATTAACATCCTCAACTAAAACATTAACTTTAGCCAAGATTTCATTGGTCTGATGAAGAGTGACGTTAACATCACTAGTCAACACTTTTATGGTCTGCTTTGTTTCATCAATTGTCTCATTTACAACATCAACTGTTTTATATAGTTTAACACCAAGTGGTATAAAAACGCCAACCAAAACAGCAAAAGCAATGGCAATAATTAATAGTGCTACTTCAAACATTTTTTTCTCCCATCTACCTATTTTTATTCCTGATAATACGGAACAGCTTTCTGTTTTCTTCTCCAGATAACCAAGATCACACCAATCAAAACGAGTAGAGCAGAAAGCCATTGTGATACTCGAATTCCGAGTAACATTAGACTATCTGTCCGCATTCCTTCGATGACAAAACGCCCACAACCATACCAAATGAGGTAAAAGAAGGCAATTTCACCTTGTTTGAAGAAACGTGGTCGGTGTCTTAGGCTCATGACAATCACAAATCCTAATAAATTCCACAATGATTCATATAAAAATGTCGGAACACGATACGAACCATCAATATACATCTGGTTCTTGATAAACTCTGGTAGGTAATTCAGATTATCTACTATTTTACCATAAGCTTCTTGATTTATGAAATTTCCCCATCGTCCAATAGCTTGCGCAATCATGACACCAGGTGCTGCAATGTCCAAAAAATCAAGTGGATTGATTGCTCGGTAATAAGAAAAAACAAACAATACGCTTGCTCCTGTAATCAAGCCACCGTAAATAGCAAGGCCACCGTTCCAAATGGCAACTATTTCGCTCAATGGCTGATTAGCATAATAAGACCAATCAAAAATGACATAATAAACACGAGCACCAATAATCGCAAGTGGGAATGCAATTAAAATAAAATCTAAAATATCATCAGGAATTATCTTCCGACGCGGTGCTTCTTTCATCGCTAAATAAACAGCAAGAAGTAACCCTGAAACAATGAAAATCGCATACCAACGAATACTAATAGGACCTAACTGAATAGCAACTGGATCAATCATTAGTCCTCCTCGTTTTGGCTAATAAGCTGAGTGAGGCGGTCCTCAAATGTCTTAGTTGCATCAAATCCCATTTGTTTAGCACGGTAGTTCATGGCTGCTGCTTCAATAACGACTGACACGTTACGTCCTGTTTTTACTGGAATACGCACGCGCGGAATTTTTACACCAGATAACTCGATTTCTTCGTTGCTATTTCCTAAGCGGTCAAAGATTTTATCTGATTCAAAATTCTCTAAGTAAATTGCCAATTGAACTTGTGATGAATCTTTAACAGCGCTAGCACCGTACAAGCTCATCACGTCAATGATACCAACACCTCGAATTTCAAGCAAATGACGGAGAATTTCTGCGGGTTCTCCCCAAAGTGTTTCTTCGTCTTTGGCAAATACATCGACACGGTCATCAGCCACCAAGCGGTGACCACGTTTGACTAATTCAAGACCAGTTTCACTTTTACCAATTCCTGAATCACCTTGAATTAAAACTCCCATACCGTAAATATCCATGAGAACACCATGAACGCTAGTGCGTTCGGCAAGGCAAGAATCCAGATACCATGACATTTCACCAGATAAACGACTTGTTGGGATATGACTTTGCAAGACAGCAATGCCTTTTTCTTTAGCAGCTGCCAACATTTCATCTGGAATGGCTAGATTACGCGCCACAATAATAGCAGGTGTCTCTGGCTTAATCATTTCTGTCAAAACTTGATGACGATTATGTGATGACATTTTGGTAAGATAAGACCACTCTTTCATCCCTAGCAATTGCAGGCGTTCCGGCGAATAATAATCAAAATAACCTGTCATCTCAAGCCCAGGTCGTGAAATATCTGACGTTGTAATTTTTTTAGCTAATAAGTCATCATCACCGTAGATAACATCTAGCTTAACCTTGTCCACCAACATTTTTACAGTAACCGACATTTGATGTACCATGAACCATTTACCAATCACCTCGTGACTGTGTAAATAAATTGAAAATTTTAGAAAATAAGCTTGACTAAACCACAAGCTATTTTCAGTTTATCATCAATTTTTGTTCAATCCTTTTCCTCTTTTTTCATTATTATATCACATTAACCTGCAAAAGTAAGCGCTCACGCAGACTTATTCAAAAATATTATCAGTTTCCTGCTAATAAAAAGCTACCAAATCAAAGGCCCAGAACAATCATAATCTGAGCTTTTCCTGTTTTGAAAGACCTTTATAAGTTCCTGTTATCCCTATAAGTGTTAAGTTTTTGCTACATTGAAGTTAAACTGTCAGTTTTTACCAAAAACAACCGTCATTGTCGTCATCTTCGTCAACGACTTCAGCATCCTTACGTTGGCGTGGTCCCGTTCCGTAATGGTCTCGAGTGATATCTTCTTTGTAAGGAAGAAAAATTGCTAAGAGAATATAAATGACAATGCCAAAGCCATAAAAATACATCAGCAATAAGCAATACTGTCAGGACACGCGTCAAAGGCAAGTCCCAACCGAACTTATCAGCAATTCCGGCACAGACACCACAAACCAGTTTATTTTTTCGCTGTTTATAAATAGCTGATTTCATTTTAGGCCCTTCCTTCTTTTTATCTCACTATAGTTATTATACCTAATCGCCTTTAAAATAAAATCAGTCCTACGACTGATTTTATACTGAAGAAAAAATCTTTCTCTAAATTTCTTGATTTTTGATTTCTAAGAGCTTGCCGTGACAACGTCCGCAACGGTATTTGGGGGTATTGACACGACGTTTTCGGTGATAGTCTTGTCCACATTTTTGGCAACGGTATAGGTATTTTTCCGCCTTTTGGAGCATGGCTGGCGCGTAACGCAGACCATCAACTGCTTTCAATAATGCTTTAAAATCGGCATCAGCGTGCTTATAGCCTTTTCCCTCAAAATACAAATGATAATGGCAAAGCTCATGGCGAACAATTTTTCGAAAAACGTCAACACCAAATGCTTCATAAATCTTGGGATTAAAATCCAAATGCCCATCATCTGGGAAAAAACGACCACCCGTTGTCCGCAAACGTGGATTCCAAAATGCCGTATGGCGAAATTCTTTTCCGAAATCTTCTCGTGAGACTGTTTTGATAAACTTAGTTAAGTTCACGTAAGTCTACCAAGGAAAGATTGATTTTTCCGCGTTCCTTATCGATTTTTGAAACCCAAACCGTCACAACGTCTCCGACAGAAATCACTTGACTTGGATGTTTGACAAAAGACTTGCTCATTTGTGAAATATGAATCAAACCATCATCATGCAAACCAATATCAACAAATGCACCAAAATCAACAACATTACGGACAGTTCCTTCTAATTTTTGCCCAATTTCAAGGTCTGAAATATCCAAAACATCTTGGCGGAGCACAGGTGCTTCAAAATCATCACGCAAATCACGCCCTGGTTTTAAGAGATCAGCAATAATATCTTTAAGCGTTTCTTGTCCGATATTAATGGTTTCAGCCATCGTTTCAATTGAAACAGATTGCAGTTTTATTTTTGCTGAATCATCTAAATCTGTGATATTTAATTCTTTCAATAAACGTTCAACGGCTTTATAAGACTCTGGGTGAACGCCTGTATTGTCAAGGATATTTTTTGCCCCTGGAATACGCAAGAAACCTGCTGCTTGTTCAAAAGCTTTAGCTCCCAGACGTGGAACTTTTTTGATGTCTTCACGCGAAGCAATTCGTCCATTTTCATCACGGTATTTGACAATATTTTCAGAAATTGTTTTATTTAATCCTGAAACGTGGGCTAATAGCGCGGGGCTTGCTGTATTGATATTAACACCGACTTGGTTAACAACGGTATCTACAACAAAATCAAGGTTTTCGGCAAGTTTTTTCTGACTAACGTCGTGCTGATATTGCCCGACACCAATTGATTTTGGAGCGATTTTAACCAATTCTGCAAGTGGGTCTTGCAAACGACGCGCAATGGAAATAGCTGAGCGTTTTTCAACGGTCAAATCTGGAAACTCGTGACGTGCCAATTCAGATGCGGAATAGACAGAAGCTCCGCTTTCATTGACAATCACGTAAGAAACATCTGGAAAATCTTTCAAAACTTGTGCCACAAAGGCTTCGCTTTCACGGCTAGCAGTCCCATTTCCGATAGCAATAATCTCAACACCATATGTGCGAATAAGCTCTGCTAAATCTTTTTTCGATTGCTCGATTTTAGCCTGACTAGCTGGTGGAACGGGATAGATAACTTGGGTAGTCATCAATTTTCCTGTTTGGTCAACAACAGCTAACTTAGCTCCTGTACGAAAGGCTGGGTCAAATCCTAACACCATTTTTCCTTTCAAAGGAGACACCAAAAGGAGATTGCGAAGATTTTCGGAGAACAGTTCGATTGCACCATCCTCTGCACTTTCTGTTAACTCACTGTGAACACGGCGTTCCATAGCAGGAACGATTTTTTTCTTAATCGTTTTGCCGATGACATCATCAATATAAGCATTTTTATTTTTAAAGCGAGCTCCCATGAAGCGCACCATTTTATCAATGTTATGCTCGAAACCAACTTTTAAAATACCGAGTTTTTCACCACGATTAAGTGCCAAAATACGATAACCTTGAATTTTAGAAACTTTCTCTGAAAAATCATAGTAAATTTGGAAGGTTTTATTATCATCAGCAGCTTCGTCTTTAACTGTTGACATGATTGAGCTGTAAGACAAGATTTCATTGTAAACCCATGAGCGGAGCTTGTTGTCCTCCGAAAAAGCTTCAATAAGAATTTCACAAGCGCCAGCAAGTGCCTTGTCAGCTGTTTCAAATCCTTCTGTTATAAAATTCGCTGCTTCTACTTCAAGCGAAGGCTTATTTTGCAAAATTAAACGAGCTAGTAGAAATAGCCCTGCTTCTCTGGCGATAGTGGCTTTGGTACGACGTTTTTCCTTGTAAGGAAGGTAAAGTTCCTCAACGTCTGCCAACTTTTCAGCGTTCTCAATAGCTTTTTTGAGTTCCGCAGTAAGCTTACCTTGTTCTTCAATTTTAGCAAGAACAGTCGCTTTACGGTCAGTTAAAGCTGTCATGCTTTTATCCAAGTCAATGATAGCTTTAATTTGTACTTCATCCAAATTACCTGTCATTTCCTTACGGTAACGAGCAATGAAAGGAATGGTATTCCCTTGTGAAGTCAAGTCTAGAACTTTGGCAATTTGGATCTCTTTGATGTTTAAATCTTGAGCAATTTTTGTTACATTTTCATTTTCCATAGTACTTCTATTATATCATAAATCAGCTGAATCTCAGTTTTTCACTTAGATTTTTAAATGCAATAATGAGAAATTCACGCCAATTTCTTAGGCAGATAAATGTCTAAATGACACACTGTTTCGCATTAAAATAGCTAACTTGTCTGCTTAGTTTTTGTACTATTTGAGGATTGATAGTATAATAAGAGGTGATTACATATAGAAAAGAGGTGCCTTATGGCTATCACACATAAACGTCAAGATGATTTAGAGTCAATGTTTGCAAGCTTTGCAAATATTCCTAAAATCTCTAGCGACCCTGAAAAAGAAAAGAAAGTTAAGGACAAAAAAGCTGAGAAAGCGACTGATTAATTTTTATGGAAATTTTTAATAATTTACCTGCTAGTGTCTTACAATGGTTTGCGATTTTTATTTCAATCATTATCGAGGCACTGCCTTTTGTTTTGCTAGGAACTATTCTTTCTGGCTTCATTGAGGTTTATGTTACGCCTGATTTGGTACAACGTTTTCTACCTCGAAATCGTTTTTTACGAATCCTTTTTGGAACTTTTATCGGTTTTGTCTTTCCGTCCTGCGAATGTGGTATTGTTCCCATTATCACGCGCTTTTTAGAGAAAAAAGTTCCTAGTTACACCGCTGTTCCTTTCTTGGCAACAGCTCCGATTATCAACCCAATCGTCCTTTTTGCCACCTATTCAGCCTTTGGAAATAGCTGGCGCTTCTTAGGTTTACGACTGCTTGGTGCTATTATTGTTGCTATTACGTTGGGTATCATGCTGGGATTTGTGGTTGATGAAAATATCCTCAAGGAAAATGCTAAACCAACACATTTTCATGATTATTCTAGTGAAACATGGTATCGCAAAATTTTCTTAGCTCTTGCGCACGCAATTGATGAGTTTTTCGATACTGGACGTTATTTGGTTTTTGGTACTCTGGTAGCTTCAGGAATGCAGATTTATCTGCCAACACGTATTTTGATCAGAATTGGTGGTAATGCCCTTACAGCCATTTTAGTCATGATGTTACTGGCATTCATTCTTTCTCTTTGTAGTGAAGCAGATGCCTTTATCGGAGCTTCCTTGCTATCAAGTTTTGGTACAGCACCTGTTCTAGCCTTTCTTTTGATCGGACCAATGGTAGATATTAAAAACCTAATGATGATGGTAAATTCCTTTAAACCCCGCTTTATCGTTCAATTTATCACAGTATCTGTTGGGATGATTATCATTTACTGTTTACTTGTGGGGGTGATTTGATGATTCGATTTTTAATTTTAGCGGGTTACTTTGAATTAACCATGTATCTTCAAATCTCTGGGAAATTGGATCAATACATCAATACTCACTATGCTTATTTAGCCTACATTTCCATGGTTTTATCATTTCTTTTAGCGGTTATTCAACTGGTTATTTGGATGAAAAATCTGAAATTGCACAGCCATTTACATGGAAAAATAGCGAAGCTGACTAGTCCGATGATTTTGGTCATTCCAGTTTTGGTAGGGCTCTTAGTTCCTACGGTAACGCTGGATTCAACGACAGTAGCTGCCAAAGGCTATAATTTCCCACTTGCTGCTGGTTCTGCTGGTACGGTTAGTGATGATGGAACAACAGTCCAATACCTGAAACCTGATACAAGTTTGTATTTTACATCTTCTGCTTACGAAAAAGAAATGCAGAAAGAACTCAAAAAATACAAAGGTTCAGGCGAACTTAAAATCACAACCGAAAATTATATGGAAGTCATGGAACTCATCTATCTCTATCCTGATGAATTTATGGGACGTGAGATTACTTATACTGGATTTGTTTATAACGAGCCTGGTCACGAAGGCTATCAATTCCTTTTCCGTTTTGGTATCATTCACTGTATTGCAGATTCTGGTGTTTATGGCTTGTTGACAACTGGGAACAGTACAAGCTACGCTGATAACACTTGGATTACCGCAACAGGAACAATCAGCCTCGAATACAACCAAACCCTTGAACAAACACTCCCAGTTCTTCATATTACAGAAATGAAAGAGACTAGTGAACCCGATAATCCTTATGTTTATCGTGTCTTTTAAACACAAGCCCCCCTCCAAAACTGGAAGGGGGGGTTGCTTGGTGATTAGAATCTTATGCTACTATGTCATGGTTCAATAATAATCGTTCCTAAAAAGTCATTCTTTTCAAGTTTACGATAAGCTTCCCAAATCTGACTTAAAGGGTAAGTTTTAGCAATAGTAGGATTAAAATCACCAAGTGCTAATTTTTCACAAATGTGAGTCACCGCTTGGCTTCTTGCCAAGTCATCCTCAACAAGTTCACTTACTGTCCATCCCTTAAGCATTAAACCTTTACCAAGCAAAAGTCCCTGCCGAAAATTGGCACTCACTGCCACCAAGAATGCCATATTCATAAATTTTTGTCCCTACGCTAGCCACCTGAAGCAAATCAGGCAATGTGTTACCACCAATAGGATCAAAAATGAATTGAACACCTTTTCCTCCTGTAATCGTTCCAACAGCTACTTTTAAATCTTCTTCTGAGCTGATGACAATATGCTCGACTTGTTTCAAATGACGCAGTTGCGCTGCTTTACGGCGTGAGCGGATTGTCACAATTGGAATTGCTCCTAATTCACGTACCAAATCAATCGCCGCTTGACCAACAGCAGAAGTCCCTGCGATAATCAACACGTAATCACCCAATTTTAGATTACTCTGACTATAAACAGGGTAAGCTGTTAGATATGGTACCCAAGTACTAGCAGCTGCTGTAAAATCTGCATTATCTGGAATCCCAACCAGACGACTGGCTGGAACAATAATATCATCTCCCAAACTTGGATAACGTTCAAAATCATATGCTCCAACAGGCGTAACTCGCTTACTAAGCCATTTTTCATCAACCGCTTTTCCAATAGCAGTCACAATCCCAGCAGCTTCATCCCCAGGAGAGCTAATTTCATGAATAGCTTCTCCTGGCAAACGTAATCCTTTGATGTAGTTTAGCTGGTCGCCAGTAATTCAACTCGCTTTGACAGTCATTCTCACTTCATTTGAGGCTAATTCACGAAGTTCAACCTCATCCAACTGTAACTGGTCAATCCCTTGACCGTGAACACGAACTAATGTTGCCATAAAAGTTTCTCCTTTACTTTTGTAGTCTTTTTTTGGTACCATGATTATAGACCCCTTGGGTAACCCGAAGTTAACTATTTACTATTATTTTTTAGAGGATTTCATTATGTCATATACAATTAAAGAAACTAGTAAACGAACTGGGCTAACCTTACACACTATTCGCCACTACTGTGACCTTGACTTAATCCCAAATTTGCAACGTGATGAGAATAACAACCGTATTTTTGATGAAGCTTCTATTCATTGGTTGTACGTCATAAAATTTCTTAGACAAAGTCAAATGTCTCTCAAAGAAATTCGCCATTTTTTTAAAAATACCAATATGACCCAACTAAATCTAGCGACCGTAAAAAGTTGTTACAAAAAGCCATTCAAGTTTCTGATGAAAAATTACAACAAACCATTCAAGAACATGACAAATTAAAACATGAGTTGGAAGCTTACCTTGACAATGTTGATTGTGAAAAAATAAAGAAATCTGAGGTAAAGCTCAGATTTCTATTCTTGACTATGAAAATAGTTAGCTAGTATGTTTATAAGCATAAGCTAGTCGTCCAATGTTTATGAGTGACACGAATGCCCAAATAAGCATGATAACCCAGTTTGCCTCAAAGGCATAAATGGCTGTTAAAACAAGGGTAGACGACGTTAAGAGAATTGTTGATAAATGTTCTTTGACAAATTCTAACATTAGCTTTTAAACAATCCCTTCTAGGAGACCACGCATAAAGTCTTCAGAATCAAATTCACCGATGTCATCAATTTTTTCACCAAACCCAATAAATTTGACAGGAATATCAAGTTCTTGGCGAATGGCAAGAACAACACCACCTTTAGCCGTTCCGTCAATTTTAGTTAGAATAAGGCCTGTTAACGGTGTAATTTTTGAGAATTCTTTAGCTTGGCTAAGCGCATTTTGACCTGTTGAAGCATCAAGCGCAAGGAGTGTTTCATGCGGTGCATCTGGCACGACACGCTTAATGATACGACCAATTTTTTCAAGCTCTGCCATCAAATTATCTTTATTTTGCAGACGTCCTGCTGTGTCAATGAGAAGAATATCAACATTTTCAGCGACAGCTTTTTCCATACCGTCAAAAACAACAGAAGCTGGGTCAGCTTTTTCTGGTCCTGTTACAACTGGCACACCGACACGACGTCCCCATTCAACAAGCTGTGCAACCGCACCAGCGCGGAATGTATCAGCAGCAACAAGCATGACTTTCTTACCTTCGTTTTTATATTTGTAGGCTAATTTGCCGATTGACGTCGTTTTTCCGACACCATTAACCCCAACAAAAAGCATAACGGTTAAATCATCTTGGAAATTAATTTTTTCGTTGAAAACACCGTCTTTTTCGTAAATGTCAACTAATTTTTCAATGATAACACGTTTTAAATCGTCAGCTCTCTTGGCATTTTCAAGTTTGGCTTCATAACGCAAATCTTCTGTTAATTGTGTTGCGACATTCACCCCAACGTCTGAAAGAATAAGCATTTCTTCTAGTTCCTCAAAGAATTCTTCATCAACACGACGGAAATTAGCCAAGAAGGCGTTCAAACGTGCACTGAAACCAGTACGGGTCTTTTTCAGACTGCGATTGTATTTTTCTTCTTCGGTTTCGGTTGCTTCTTGCACAACTACTTCTTCTGGTTCAGTTTCTTGACGTGTTTTGACAGCTTCAAAAGTAACTGTCTCACCACGGTCAATAGCCTCTTGAGCAGCTGCTTTTTTCGCATAATAATCAGCCATGACATCTGAAAAATGTTGGTCTGTTTTAGCCTCATTAGTTACCGCGGTTGCTTCTGAAATTTCTTCAGTTTGGCTGGCTGTATTTTCAACCACAGTTTCGCTATTTTCAGACTGAACAAGCGTTTCTGTTTCAACAGATTCAGCTTCGCTATTGACATTAACAACGTCTTGAACTTCTAGAGTTTCTTCCACAGTATCGTTGACGATTTCTGCTTGTTCTGAAACCTCAACAGTTTCTTTTACTGTATCAGAAGAGGCTTCGGTTTGTTCTGATGTTTCGACAACTTCTTGAAGTGTTTCTTCTTGGCTTTGGCTGTCAACCGTCTCCTCAACTTCTTTTTTCTTATTTCCAAATAAACGGTCAAATAATCCCATACTAAGTACCAAAATCGATAAGATTACCTTATCCACTTTTCCTTTCTACTACGCATTTAAAATGTATTTTTCAATAGCTTCTGCAACACCTGATTCGTCATTGGTACGTGTTGTTACCGCATTAGCTGTTTCTTTTGCAATAGCAACACCATTTGCCATTGCAACACCTAAGCCATCCTATTTAAGCATTGAGAGATCGTTTTCTTCATCTCCCATAGCCATAACATTTTCAGGGAGTAAGTTCAAATGCTGAATCAACTAATTTAACCCTGCTGCTTTATGGACGCCTTTAGACATCATCTCCAATATAATATCACGTGATTTGAAAATTTCAAACTCATTGTATAATTCTTTCGGAAATTGCAAAATCTGCTTGTCCAAAAATTCGGGATTTGTCACGCTAACGACCTTGTTATAAATAATATTTTCAGGAATATCATCAAAAGAAGTTAGCTCTACAAATTTAAGTTTGGGGTTTGCTTGTGGGTAAAGGGACTGATTGCCTTGACTGGCAAGACTATAAACAATTCCGTCACTAAGCACATCAAATGGAAGAGCAAGTGGTTCAAGCGTGCTGTGTAAACGCTTGAACTGCGCACGTGTTAGCTCACTTTTATCTAAAATATCGCCATTTGTCTTTTGAACCAAACCACCATTGAAAGTGATGATATAATCCTCATCAGAAATCAAATCTAGCTCTTCAAGCAAACCGCTAATCGCCTTTAGAGGATGCCCAGTCGTGATAACAACTTTAATTCCCTTATCACGTGCTGCTCACAAAGCTTTTTTATTTTCTGGTGAAACAACCTTTTGGCTGTTAAAAAGTGTACCATCTAAATTCAAGGCTAATTATTTAATATCCGCCATTACTCTACCAATCCTTCCATGTAAGCCATGACAGACTCCTCATCACAATGCCCAATGATTTCATTTGAGATATCTTTGATTTCTTGTCGAGCGTTTTCTGTCGCAACTGCAGTCCCAGCAAAATCAAGCATTTCAAAATCGTTAAGATTGTCGCCAAACGCCACAATTTCTGATTTATCCATGTTAAAGGTTTGACAAAGCGCTTCTAGTCCTGTTCGTTTATTAACGTCACGGATAACAATATCGACAGATTTAAAGCCTGTCGTCACCGCTTGCGCGTAGCTAATACGTTCATTAAACCATGCTTCGCCTTGACGAACAGTATCTTCTGAAAAGTTTGCAGTGACTTTTAAAATATTATCTTCAACCTGCGCCAAATCAGCCACACGTTGAACATTTTCATAATAATTGCTAATAAAATTCAGGTAATCATCACTAGCTTTTGGATGTAAATAAGCCCCACTTTCACCTGATAAAAGGAAATCATAACCTAATATATATGGACTTTCAAGAAGGGTATCAATGACCTCCAAATATTGTTTTTTACTCAAACCAGATTCAAAAACAATATCTTTACCAACTTTTACCAAAGTCCCGTTTTCCGCAATAAATGCCATTTTATCAGCATGCTCAGCAAACATTTTTTCCAAAGCCATAAGTGAACGTCCGCTCGCTGCGACAAATAGCATATTATTTTTTTCAAATTTTTCTAGAATATCATGGAGACGCTTACTATCAAAATAGCCATTACTTGTTAAAAACGTACCATCCATATCTGTTGCAACTAATTTTACCATTATTATACTCCTAAAGAATTACATAACTCTATTTTAGCAAAAAACACAGCAATTTTCTTGCTAATAACACATTCTTCTAAATAAAGCTGGAATTTTTTCCAGTTTTTAAAATTCTTTTTCGAATATATATAGTGAAGTTAAAAATAGAGGGGATTACAATGAAAAAAAGAACATCATACTTCCTAGTGTCTGGTTTGGTACTGCTTGCGGTTGTTGGCGGTGTCATTACTCTAAAATACCATTCAAATCACAACCACGCTTCTACGGTTTCTAGCCAACATCATCACGCTCAGAAAAAACTTTCAAAATCAACAAGTTCTTCAACAAAAACACAGAACCACGTTGCTAGCAAACGCGCGGATTTACTGAAAGCACCTACTGAAAAACAAGTCACAGAGCAACTGATAAAAGATGGAGAAAATCTTATTAGCACCCGTCAAGTCAGTCAACAGACTAGTCAATTTGATTTCAATGCGCTAGCGCAATCAGATTTCTCAAGTCTTGCTGGCACATGGAGGGACGCTAATGGTTACACTTTTGAATTTTTACCACAAGGTATTATTGACGACAAATTAATCTTGTCTGCTCTCGTTTATGATGAAAACGGTGAAGCTATTTCTAACGTTTATACTGAAAGTGGAGGTGGTTTCATTTTACATTATTACGCTGCTGGTAGCCAAATTCCTAGCTGGCATTTTGGCATAACAGAGACTGACCCGTCTGATTACGGTCGTGACCGCCTATTTGCAACACAAGGTAGCCGTTTTGATTATGAATCAACTAATCAATTTGTCAGCAATGTCTTTTACAAAGTTTCAGACCAATACAGCCAGAACACACAAACTGAATCTGACACAGCAGAACTCTCAGATAGCCAAGAAGAAAGTGATGACACACTCACAACTTCTTCATCAGACAACCAAGCTGACGAAACAACAGAATCACAAACGGAAACTGCGGTAACAAACTAAAACTTTTGAATACAACAAAACCTCCCAACTGATTCTAGTTAGGAGGTTGTTCGTTATTCTTGCTAAAACTTAAGAGTGGATTTTATCATTCCACTAGATTTTCGGCTTCTTTTAATTTAACAGAAACGATACGAGAAATACCTGATTCTTGCATGGTTACTCCGTAAATGCTATCAGCGGCAGCCATTGTTCCCTTACGGTGAGTAACGACGATGAACTGACTTGATTTGTCAAAGCGATTGAGGTAGTCTCCAAAACGTTTCACATTAGCTTCGTCAAGCGCAGCTTCCACTTCGTCCAAAATGACGAATGGAATGGTTTTGACGCGGATAATGGCAAATAGCAGAGCTAAAGCCGAGAGGGCTTTTTCCCCACCGGACATGAGGTTAAGTGATTGGATTTTCTTCCCTGGCGGTTGCACGGAAATCTCAACCCCAGCTGTTAACAAGTCTCCTTCTGTTAGTGATAAATCAGCTGAACCACCACCAAACATTTGAGTAAAGGTTTGCTTAAATGAATCACGAATAGCATTGAAAGTCACTTGGAAAAGTGTTTTTACTTCATCATCCATGTCATTAATCGTATCAAGCAAAAGATTCTTAGAATGAACCAAGTCCTCTTTTTGGGCATTAAGGAATGTCAAACGCTCGTTCACTTCATCGTATTGTGAAATTGCGTCTAAGTTAATTGGACCCAATGCCTTGATACGACGGCGCAATTCTTGTAAACGTTGACGTGCACTTTCCATATTATCAATTGGTTGACTAGTTTCCTTAGCTTCGTCCAAAGTCAAGTGATAATCTTCCGTCAAATCATGTGAGAAGGTACGCAAGCGGTCAGAAACTTGATTGATTTGAGCTTCTAATTGCGCTTGCTGACGAATCAATTCTTCGTTTTTCTGATTTTCTTTCGCAACTTGTTCTTCAAGTTCTTCTAAATTAGCTTCGCAATCTTCCAATTCAAAACGGAGGCTAACCAATCGTTCTTCTTCACTAGCTTTTCTAGCAACAGCCTCATCATGCTGTTTTTGCAAGGTTGGCAGACTTTCAGTCTGATTATCGCTAGCATGGTAAGCTAACAAATCCTCGCATTTTGCAATTTCAGCTTTATTTTCAGCTAAACTAACTTCTAAGCGTGTTTTGTTAGCCGATTCAAATTTACGCTCACTCAACAACTCACGTTCAGCTAATTTTGCTTGTGACACTTGTTGACGTAAAGCTTCAACTTTTTGCGTAATGGTATTTTTGTTTTCTTTAATTTGCTCAATTTCAACTGTTAAAGCCTGTTTACGCGCAGCTATTTCTGCTAATTCTGCTTCAAGTGTTGTTTTTTGTGATTCCAAATCATGTGAACCACCATCTGTTTCTGATTCTTGCAGACGTTCGCAAAGCTGGTTAATGTCGTTCAAGCGTTCAGCCAATTGTTGGTATTCAAGCTCTGCTTTTTGTTCAGCAAAACGCGCTTCCTCTCCTTGCGCTTTGAGACTAGCTAAAATTTCCTTATTAGCTCTCAAAGCATCTTGGAGTTCTTGCACACGCTTTTCTTGTTTGATTTGCTGAGCCTGTAAGTCTTGTAATTCAGCCACAAGATTATCTAGTTCAGGTTTAATAAATGTGGTATTATTTTGACGATTTGCCCCACCTGAGAAAGAACCACCAGGGCGAATTTCTGTACCATCAAGTGTTACAATACGCACTTGATAACGAAGCGCACGCGCAGCTTTATTAGCATTGTCAACCGTGTCAAAAACCGCAGTTCCCCCAAGAAGATTTTGGAAGATATTTTCCAAACGATTATCAAATGAAACTAAATCACTTGCAACACCAAGAAAACCTTGACTTGAAGCCAAAATTGAATGATTTTGTTGCGATAAGTGACGTGGTTTTATAGTCGTTAAAGGCAAGAATGTCGCACGTCCTTGACGATTTTTCTTTAGAAAGGCAATCGAGCGTTTAGCTGCTCCCTCATCTTCGACAATAACGTGCTGGCTTGACCCACCAAGTGCAATCTCAAGAGCAGTCTGATAATCTCGCTCAAATGTCAAATGCTCACTAACCGCACCAATAATACCACCTAGCTGACTTGAAGCCTGTAGAACCGACTTAACCCCAGCATAGAAATTGCTGTGATTTTTAAGAATAGATTCCAGACTAGCCTTGCGAGCCTCTTTTGATTTGATAACATCCAATTGGTCAAACATTTTAGTTTGCTCTAGTTGGTAATCTTTTTCGGCTTGAACAGTTTGCACGTGTAACGTTTGATAGTCATCAAGCAAGACTTTGACTTTTTCACGAGCTGCTTCAAAGTTTTCTAAAGCCTCTTTTGCCGTTAATTTTACTTCTGCTAGCGTTTCTTGCGTCTGTGCCAATTCTTCTGATTTTGATTCTGACAATTGCTTTTGATTGTCAATATCAGCAATCGTTGCTGTCAATTTATTCGATAAATCAGCTTCTTTTTGCATTAACCCAACAAACTCTTCACGAAGTTTTTCGATAACTTGGTCTGGGTCGGTTGAAAAACGGTCTAATTCAGCCTGCAATGCTTGAATATCAGCTGTCGTCTGGGCTAATTTGGCATCTAATTGTGAGAGGTGCTGCTCTTTTTGTGCCAATTCTTTTGTTAATCTCGCTTGATTTTCCTTCAAATCAGCCAATTGCGAGCTTGCAGCTTGTTTTTTCTCTTCTTTTTGACTTGATTCTAAGGCAATCAAATCCATTTGGCGCTCAAGGTCAGAAATTGCTCTGGTAATATCAAGCAATCCTTCTTGTCTTCTTGATATTTCTTCAGACAATTGATGACGTTTTTCTTTCAAGTTTTGATTTTGTCTTTCAAATTGCTGGCGCTGTTCATAATAAGCTGTCAAATCAGCTTTAATAGCTGTTAAAGACTGATTTAATTCTGCTAAACGCTCCTTATCAGCCTGAATATCTTCAACCAGAATATTCAAATGAAGTTGCTTACGCTCATCTTCCAAGCCAAGAAATTCTTTAGCCACTTGTGCTTGACGCTCCAATGGCTTAACTTGTGTTTCCAACTCATAGATAATATCATCCAGACGATCCAAATTATCCTGTGTTTGATTAAGCTTGGTTTGGGTTTCTTTCTTACGTGTCTTGTATTTTAAAACACCTGCGGCTTCTTCAAAAATAGCACGACGTTCCTCAGGTTTACTGTTAAAAATTTCTTCGACACGCCCTTGTGAAATCACAGAAAACGAATCACGTCCCAAGCCTGTATCCATAAATAAATCATGAATATCACGCAAGCGCACCTTACGTCCGTCAATCAAATACTCGCTGTCGCCATTACGATAAATATGACGTTCTACACGAATCGTTTCTTTGGCGTCTTTAATAAAGCCATCAGAATTATCCAAGGTCACAATAACCTGAGCATAGTTTAATGGCTTACGATTCTCAGTTCCTGCAAAAATAACATCTGGCATCTTGCCACCACGCAAATTTTTAGCAGAAGATTCACCGAGCGCCCAACGCAAACTTTCTGTAATATTGGACTTACCAGAGCCATTAGGACCTACAACAGCTGTAACTCCCTTATCAAATTCAATGGTTGTCTTGTCTGCAAAGGACTTAAAGCCCTGCATTTCGATTTCTTTTAAATACATAAAATAAGAGATAAAAAGGCAAATTACCTTCCTGAAAAGAAGCTATTTAACTAGCCTTCTTTTCCTAGGTTTATCACATATCGCCTAGGACAGGTTGGACATTTGCCTCATCAATTTCCTTTCAAATGTCTTATTGAAGCAAGGCTAGAGCATTTTTAGCAGCATCTTGCTCAGCCAATTTCTTAGATCTTCCGATTCCTTGACTTTTGGCTTCATCATTAACGTACACAGTCACTTCAAAGACTTTAGCGTGTGCCAGTCCTGATTCGTTTGAAACACGATAATCAATCGTCACATCACCGCGACTTTGTAACAACTCTTGAAGCGTTGTTTTGTAATCTTTCACGCGCTCAAAATTACCTTTTTCAACTTGTGGAATCATCACCTGGTTTAAGAATTTATTGACGGCTTCAACACCTTGATCCATCAACAAAGCTCCAAGAAATGCCTCAAATAAGTCACCTAAAATCGTATCACGATTACGACCACCAGATTTTTCTTCACCATTTCCTAATTTGATAAATTCATCAAATCCACAGTAACGCGAAAAACCTGCTAGAGACTCTTCACGTACAATGACGGAACGCATTTTTGACAAGTCTCCCTCTGGTTTTTCCGGATACTTTTCAAACAAATATTGCGAAATCAAAAGTTGAAGAACTGCGTCTCCTAAAAATTCCAAGCGTTCATTGTGTGAAATGTTTAGGAGGCGATGTTCGTTAGCATAAGAAGTGTGGGTAAAAGCTGTTTCTAGCAAAGTTTTATCTTCCAAAACAATTCCGAAATCTCGCTGAAGTTTTGTATCTAAAGCTTGCATGATAAATCTCCCTTCAAAAAATAGTCTATATCCTTATCTTATTTAAAACGTTTCTTTTCAATCATTCATTGAGTGATTAAAACGCTTTTTCTACCATAGACTATTTTATTATACCAGAAAAGTCATAAAAAAGGGAATTCCTCCAAAAAATCCCCTTAATTTCTTTCTATTTAATGCAATTTATTTTGGTCTTGAATTTATAGTGTAAATGCACAATAAAAACTGTCCAACGGATAGTTAGAATGTAATCAAACTTACTATATAACCAAAAATAAGTTACAAATAATTATTACCTTTGTTCAATTTTAGAACTCTTTACAAGCTTGCTCCCAACAAAACCGTGTGAAAGTGGCTGAATCATCAATAAAAATAGCCGCACGGAAGTTTTGAGATTTCAAGTCCAAAACTTAGGCATGGAATTCCTTGGATTCCTTCGACAGTCCACACCACCTAAGGGAAGTGTCAAAAAATTTCACAAACCTAAACTTTTATAACTCTGTTAATGGTGTTGCTTCGTCTGGTGAGGTGTCAAAGACTTTCATGTCATAACCAACCCCAAAGTCAGCTTGAATAAGATTATTTTCCATGGTCATGTGAGCCAATTCTTTGATATTGTTTTCTTTACTCAAATGTCCAAGGTAAATTTTCTTCGTGCGATTTCCAATGGTTCGAATCATTGTCCCAGCACCATCTTCGTTTGACAAGTGTCCTTTATCAGATAGGATACGTTGTTTCAAACTCCACGGATAAGAGCCTGAACGTAAAATCTCAACGTCATGATTCGATTCAATCAAGTAACCGTCAGCATTTTCAATAATTCCTGCCATGCGGTCACTAACATAACCTGTATCTGTTAAGACAACAAATGATTTATTATCTTTCATCAAACGATAAAATTGTGGCTCAACGGCATCGTGGCTAACACCAAAACTTTCAATATCAATGTCACCAAGTGTCAATGTTTTCCCACGTTCAAAAATATGTTTTTGAGCTAAATCAAGCTTTCCGATCATATTTCGCTCATCAATCATTTGCCACGTTTTTTCATTCGCATAAACATCAAGATTATAACGACGTGCTAACACCCCAACCCCTTTGATATGGTCAGAATGTTCGTGTGTGATAAAAATAGCATCTAAGTTTTCTGGTTTGCGGTCAATTTCAGCAAGAAGACTGGTAATTTTCTTACCAGTCAAACCCGCATCAATCAAAAAACGTTTTTGTGGTGTTTCTACATAAAAAGAATTCCCAGTTGAACTGGAGGCTAAAATACTATATTTAAAAGCATTTTCAGACATCTACTCTTCTTCATCCTCCCATTCATCATCAATTTCAGAATCTTTTTCGTAAAGAAGCACAATCGTAAAGGTCGACCCTTTTCCGTAAGTACTTTGTGCCCAAATAAAACCTTTATGTTGTTTGACAATTTCTTTTGCGATAGCTAAGCCAAGCCCTGAACCACCTTGGGCACGACTTCGAGCCTTATCCACACGATAGAAACGGTCGAAAATCAAAGGCAAATCTTTTTTAGGAATACCAAGCCCCTCATCAGAGATTGAGATAATCAACTGTGTTTCCGTCGTTTTCATGCTAACTGTGATTTTTCCACCATCTGGTGAATATTTGATAGCATTATTAAGGATATTATCCAAAACCTGCGTCATCTTATCAGGGTCAATTTCAAGCCAGATTGATTTAATAGGATAGTCCCTGACAATCTCATACTGTTTTCCGCTGATTGTATGTTGGCTTTTAATTTGATCAAAACGATTAAGAATTGATGTCATAAATGCTGTGAAATTTATCATTTCCACTGTCAATTGAACTGTCTGATTATCAATATGCGATAAATTAAGCAAGTCTGAAATCATACGAATCATGCGGTTTGTTTCATCTAAAGATACTTTGATAAAACTTGGCGCAATGTCTTCTTTGAGCGCTCCTTCATCTAAGGCTTCCAGATAAGATTTTACAGACGTTAATGGTGTTCGCAATTCATGACTAACGTTAGAAACGAAAAGACGACGCTCACGGTCTTCTTTTTCTTGTTCGGTTGTGTCATGCAAAACAGCAATCAACCCTGAAACAAAGCCACTATCACGACGATTTAGAGCAAAACGAATACGTAAAGTGATAAATTCATCTGTTTCGTCACGACGGTTCAAGACAATTTCAGGTGTTTTTGACACCAAATCATGATAACTATAAGTGCTATCAGAACCTAAAATATCAACAATATTCATCTGCAAAGCTTCTTCATGCTCTAAATTGAGTTGTAGTTGCGCGGTCTGATTAATCATTGTGATATTTCCATCACGGTCAGTCGACAAGACACCGTCTGTCATATAAGATAAGATACTCGCCAAACGATCCTTTTCTTGTGCCAAATTTTCCTGTGCTAAACGCAAGACTGTTGACAAATCATTTAATTGGTCAGCTAACTCAGCTAAGTCTCTATCTTTTTCAATAATAATATCTTCTGTGTATTTTCCTGTGATAATCTCTCGCACTTTACCACTCAAACGTCGAATATTAACAGAAGTTCGATAATCTCTTATCGCTAAATAAACAAAATAAACTGCGACAAATGCTAAAAGAAAAAGAATGGCTTGTTCAAAATAAGTTAAATTTTGTAACATTGTATCATTCATATGACTTCATGTAATACCCAACACCACGACGTGTCAAAATATATTCTGGACGGCTTGGTGTGTCTTCGATTTTTTCACGTAAACGACGAATGGTTACGTCAACCGTACGCACATCACCAAAATAATCGTAGCCCCAAACGGTTTCCAAAAGATATTCACGGGTCATGACTTGTCCCATATGTGTTACCAAATGATGAAGTAATTCAAACTCACGGTGTGTTAATTCGATATCTTCACCACGTTTTTGTGCCACAAAGGCATCTGGTAAGATTTTCAAGTTGCCAATTGTGATTTCTGAATTTGAAGTAGAAGTATTTTCTTCAGCAACCGCTATTTCAATATTTTCTGTACGACGAAGGTGCGCTTTAACACGCGCCAACAATTCACGATTTGAAAATGGTTTGGTTACATAGTCATCTGCACCGATTTCAAGTCCGATAACTTTATCAAACTCGCTATCCTTAGCAGACAACATAATGATTGGAATATGACTTGTCTTGCGAACTTCTTTAGCCACTTCAAGTCCGTCCAATTCTGGCAACATCAAATCCAAGAGAATCAAATCTGGATCTTCTTCCTCAAACTTTGTAATAGCTTCACGACCATCAAAAGCCGTTACGGTTTCATAACCCTCTTTAGTTAAATTAAATTTAATAATATCCGAAATTGGTTTTTCATCATCAACGATAAGAATTTTTTTCATATGCCACCTCTTTATTCTTCGTAAGTTATTAAAAAATCCTCAAACAACGATTTCATGTTCAGTCACCAAAATGACTTCTGCCCTAGATTATATCAAAATTCGACTTTAATTGGAAATATTGGGCGTTTTTGACATCATAAAGTAACATTTGAAACAATAAGATTATTATTTTTAACCCTTTATTTGTTGAAATTTTCTGAATATATTTGACAATTGGTACCCCTTATGTTAATATAAACTAACTTATAATGTCAGATGTAAGATTATCTGACAAAGAAATCTTATCTTTGAAAAGGAGACAAGTGTGGCACTAATTGAATTTAAAAATGTCGAAAAATACTACGGGGAATATCATGCCCTTAGAAATATTAACTTAGAAATTGAAAAAGGTCAGGTTGTTGTACTTCTAGGTCCTTCAGGGTCTGGTAAATCAACACTTATCCGTACAATGAATGCTCTTGAATCTATTGACACAGGGAGCTTAAAAGTAAACGAGCATGAGGTTTCTTCTGCAACAGCTAAAGACCTTGTGCAACTTCGCAAAGAAGTTGGCATGGTATTCCAACATTTTAACTTATATCCGCATAAGACGGTGTTAGAAAATGTGACTTTGGCACCAATTAAGGTTCTTGGTAAATCAAAACAAGAAGCTGAAGCTATCGCTGAGCAATACTTGACTTATGTTAACATGTGGGATCGTAAAGATTCATTCCCAGGAATGCTTTCTGGTGGACAAAAACAACGTGTGGCAATTGCTCGTGGTTTGGCAATGCAACCAGAGTTATTGCTTTTTGATGAGCCGACTTCTGCTCTTGACCCTGAAACAATCGGTGATGTTCTTGCTGTTATGCAAAATCTTGCCAAAGAAGGAATGAACATGGTCGTTGTCACGCACGAAATGGGATTTGCCCGTGAAGTTGCTGACCGCATTATTTTTATGGCTGAGGGGGAAATTTTGGTAGATACTACTGATGTTCAAGGTTTCTTTGACAACCCAACTGAACCACGTGCTAAACAATTCTTGAGCAAAGTCATTAATCACATAAGTGACACTGTCTCTCAGAAATAAGGGGATGCTTATGAAGAAAAAACTAGGTTTAACCATTTTAGCCAGTCTGTCACTTATTTTATTGACACTTTTTACTGGCAAAACAACATTTGCAGATAGCGTATCTGAACAAGTCAAGAAAATTCAAGACGCTGGCGTTTTAAAAATCGGTGTTAAACAAGACGTTCCAAACTTTGGTTATTATTCAGCCGAAACTGGAAAATACGAAGGTATGGAAGTTGATTTAGCTAAAAAAATCGCTAAAAAATTAGGGGTTAAAGTTTCATTTACAGCAGTTACTGCTCAAACACGCGAAGCGCTTTTAGATAATGGACAAATTGACATCTTGATTGCAACTTATACCATTACTGAAGAACGTCAGGCTTCTTATGCGATTTCTGATCCTTATTATTATGATGAGATTGGTTTCTTGGTTAATAAATCAAAAGGTTATGATAGCATTGCTGATTTGGACGGCTTGACAATCGGTGTTGCCCAAGGTTCAACAACTAAATCAGCTATTGAAGAATATGGTGAAGCACACAATCTAAGCTTTAATTTTGTTCAACTCGGTTCATATCCAGAATTAGCCATTTCACTTTATGCTAATCGTATCAGTGCTTTCTCTGTTGATAAATCTATCTTGACTGGTTATGTCAGCAAAAAAACAGAAATCATTGACGAAGGGTTCAACACTCAAGAATACGGTATCGCAGCAACAAAATCTAATCAGTCTGTGATTGATTACATCAATGACTTGCTCGCTGATTGGAAAGCTGATGGTAGTTTGCAAAAGCTTTATGACAAATACGATTTAACGCCTGCAACGGCTGACGATAATTAAAAGAGGAGAGATTGACATGTTTTTATTAACCGCAGCTGCGAGTCCATTTGCCCTCTCACGTTGGGCAGATTTCTTTGCCAATTTTAGTGAATTTGCAAAAGGCTTCTTATATACGTTGGGAATGTCTATTTGCGCCTTGATTTTAGCCTTTGTTTTAGGGGTTATCTTTGGTGCTATGTCATCATCTAAGAATAGAGTTCTAAAAGCAATTGCCCGTGTTTATGTCGAAGTTTTCCAAAATACACCTCTTCTAGTGCAATTCGTTTTCGTTTATTACGGTCTTGCCATTATGACTACCGGTGTTATCATGATTTCAACATTCTTCACAGCTGTTCTTTGCGTTGGGATTTACCATGGTGCTTATATCGCCGAAGTTATTCGTTCAGGGATTGAAGCTGTGCCAACAGGGCAAACAGAAGCTGCTCTTTCACAAGGATTCACTTATAATCAAACCATGAGTTTAATTATCCTGCCACAAGCGGTGCGTACAATCTTGCCACCACTCACTAACCAAGTGGTTAACTTGATTAAAAATACATCAACAGTCGCTATCATCTCAGGAGCAGATATCATGTTTACAGCGAAAGCTTGGGCATATGAAACAACTAATTATGTTCCTGCCTTTGCTGGTGCAGCACTTCTTTATTTCATTATGTGTTTCCCTCTTGCAACATGGGCACGTCGTAAAGAAGAAGAAAACAAGAAATCATATTCACTTTAGGAGGAGAATAAATGTCAGTATTAACAACTACCAACATTAGCTTTATCCTCCAAGGATTGTGGCTAACGATTTATATTTCATTTATTTCAATTGTACTATCAACACTTATCGGAACAGTGCTTGCTGTCATACGTAACGGAAAAAATCCGATTCTTCGTTGGATTTCAAGTATTTATATTGAATTTGTCCGCAATGTTCCAAACTTGCTTTGGATTTTCATTATTTTCCTTGTTTTTCAAATGAAATCAACGCCAGCAGGAATTACTGCCTTCACTGTCTTTACTTCTGCTGCTCTTGCTGAAATCATTCGTGGAGGATTAAATGGTGTTGATGATGGGCAAACAGAAGCTGGTCTAGCACAAGGGATGACAAATTTCCAGATTTTCATTTACATTATTTTTCCACAAGCATTCCGTAAAATGCTGCCAGCTATCATTTCACAATTCGTAACAGTTATCAAAGATACGTCATTGCTATATTCAGTTATCGCTATTCAAGAATTATTTGGTAAAAGCCAAATCTTGATGGGACGTTACTTTGAAGCAGACCAAGTTTTTACACTATATGCTTTGATTGCTGCCATTTATTTTGTGATTAACTTTACCATTTCAACAATTTCACGCCGATTGGCTAAAAAATGGGAAAAAGCTGCCGAATAATAAATCAAACAAAAAGAGGCTGGGCAAAAACTAGCTTCTTTTGCTATAAAGTTAAACTTACCAATTTTCCCATTGTGTTTTAACAGTCACATTGCCATAATCTTTAGGCGAAAATTGACTATCGTAAATTAAACACCAGTCTGTTAACACTTTTTGATTGACAATTTCGTTATAATAACTCTCTAAATCAGCGGCGGTGATACCATAGTCTTGCAAGTAAGATTTCACTTTTGATTCATCTTCAACGTAGTTATTTGAATCACCATTTTCTAAAATGATTTGAACATCTTTCTGAAATAAATTCTCATTTAAAGAATAGTTACCAAAAATCCAAAGACGTATGCTTGTCGTGATTTCTTTTTCAAATGAAATAAATACTGTTTTTGTATCTTGTGTAAAATGAAAAGTCAAATGTACATTACTATAATCTTCTGAAAAAACTTCATCATGATAAGTTATGTTAGGGTAGAATTTTGAATCACTGCTATATTCTTGATACTTATGAACATCTACATCATCTAATTGATTGAAAATATTATTGCTTAGATACGTCTTTTTCGTCTCTTGATAGATTTCATCAAAGACGTTCTTAGGTTGATGAATATAGTAATAGACTCCAGCTGATAAAGCAAGCACACATAAGATGACTAAACTAATGATTTTCTTCTTCATAAAGTTTACCAATTTTCCCATTGCGTCTTAACGGTCACGTCACCGTAATCTTCAGGCGAGAATTGGCTATCGTAAATCGAACACCAGTCTGTTAACACTTTTTGATTGACAATTTCGTTATAATAACTCTCTAAATCAGCGGCGGTGATACCATAGTCTTGCAAGTAAGATTTCACTTTTGATTCATCTTCAACGTAGTTATTTGAATCACCGTTTTCTAAAATGATTTGAATAGACTTATTAAGGGTCTTAGTTTTTGAATTGTACTTACTTAAAAGCCATACTTTTGTATTTGAATGTACTCTTTTCTTAAAAGAAATCAACATTGTTTTATATTGTCTTTTAAAGTTAAAATCAATAGAAACATCATAATAGTAATCATCAGTAAGTTTTTCACTATTATAAGTTCCAAAAGGTGTCTGTGAAATATTAGGGTCATCCGTTGGCCACCATTCTGCTATCTCAAAATCTTCAATCTGTCCTAAAATATTATTGCTTCGATACGTCTTTTCCGTCTCTTGATAGATTTCATCAAAGATGTTCTTAGGTTGATGAATATAGTAATAGAGTCCAGCTGATAAAACAAGCACACATAAGATGACTAAGCTAATCATTTTCTTTTTCATAAAGTTTACCAATTTTCCCATTGCGTCTTAACGGTCACGTCACCGTAATCTTCAGGCGAGAATTGGCTATCGTAAATCGAACACCAGTCTGTTAACACTTTTTGATTGACAATTTCGTTATAATAACTCTCTAAATCAGCGGCGGTGATACCATAGTCTTGCAAGTAAGATTTCACTTTTGATTCGTCTTCGATGTAGTTATTTGAATTGGTTATACTAATTTTTTTATTTAATGTTTTCTTCATAGTTATATAATGAACACTAAAATTTATTGACACTTTGGAATCAATGTACTTTTCAAAATAGATATTAAACCCTTTCTCCTGATATAAATTAAAAGTTATTCTCAAATTAGGATTTCGATCATTTAAATAGTAATCTGGATAGCTAATACTTGGGCTAAATTTATTAGTTTCATTCATATCTTTATCATAGATTTTATAATTCTTAATTTCAGCATCCTTAATCTGATAAAAAATATTTGTTCCTAAATAATTTGTTTTCATCTCCCAATAAATTTCATCAAAAATATTCTTTGGTTGATGAATATAGTAATAGACTCCAGCTGACAAAGCAAGCACACATAAGATGACTAAACTAATGATTTTCTTTTTCATAAAACTACTCCCCCACAGCTTCTAAACGACTAAGGAACTTCGATACATCTTCATAATGCTCAGAAATATAGTTGCTCGTCGCTTCTTCGCCTTTTCTACGAATATCAACAGGAACTAGACCAGCATAAATAGTGCCTTTGACCTTATCCCAATCTTCATTCTTCAAGAATTCTTTTTTCACGAACAGTCTCATCCTTAGTCACATCACTATAATAACCGCTCATAAGATTGCCCTTGTGCCATTCGACCAACGATATTAACGGCGTCCAAGTCAGCTTTATAATCATCTTCACCAATACTAGGCTTCTCATCATTAGCATTATAGGTGGTATCACCCTCCCAGCCAGCTAAGTCTTTTACATGCTCTCGACCACCATAAAAATCCGACAATTGCAGACCAGATGGATTCAAGTGTGTTGCCATGGTAATGGATTGGTGCGTAAAATCTGCATTCCCTGCTCCATTATTAGAATAAGCTTTTAAATGTTCATCCCAAAAGTCATCAAAACCTCTCGTTGTTCCATACGCATTTTTATATTTTATCTTTGCCTTTTCATATGTATCAGAACCTTCAGTAAAATCAATATCATGCATTTGTTTTACAGTATTTCCACCATTTGCTAAAGCATGTTGCAATCGGAGATTATAAGTTAACTCTTTGGCTTCTTGTTCACTAAGCCCTAAAACTTGAAAGATTTCTAAAAGTGACATAGGCACTTTTTGCGTGTCACCTGTAAAGAAATTGCTAATGGTCTCAGTGTAAAAATATTTACTCAAATAACCAGCTGTTTCATCCCACTTCACGCCATCATAGTTCACAGCGCCAATCAAGCGTAAAAAGATGTAATCACGCTCCTGTGACGTGTAGCCTGCAAAATAAGAAAATTGACTATCAATCCCCCGCTTAATGGTCAGCAGTTGCATAGCGGTCTCCACATCAAAGCCATACTCTGTCATCATGGTATTGACAAATGCCCGTTCCTCTCGGCTAAGCTCTAAATCTTTCGTCGCAGAATAAGCCGATAAATAAGTCGCCCAACTTAAATCACTTGGAATCGTAAACGACTTGTCCGTAGCGTTCCAACTAGTTTCTGCTTGTGCTAAACCTGTCGAGAGTTGCAAGGCAATATCGTCTAACTCATCAAATAAACGAACCGAATCCGTACTATAAGCTCGTAAGTCCTCTAAAATCGTTTCATAGACACGTTTATTAGCATGGTGACCACGAATCAAGTCAACCGTGCCTTGTTGCATTTGGCGTTTTTGCGTCGTTGGCAGTTCTAAACGATTTAAAGATTGGTTAATCTCATCTAGTTGATTAATCAAATCTTCTTCCTGACGGATGTACTCTAAGAGCTGCTCTTCACTCCAACTCTTAGTATCCACACTCTCCTGATAATTTTCAGGCAGTTTCGCACTCGCCTTAGCTAACATTTCCGCATACAGTTCGCCACCTTGTGCTAGTGGCAAAAGAACGGCACGATAATAAGCTTTAGCTGCCTCATAGGCTTTCCCTGTTAAACTCTCTGTGTCATCCGCAAATTGCTGAATAGCTTGTTGCAAGGCTTGATAGCCTTCAATTTGAGCCTGACTGACACTAGCGACACTCTCAGCTTGTGCCTGTGACTGCTCTAAGGTCATGCTAAGTCCCATTTCAATCTCCCCCTAAATTACTTTAAACTTTCTTTGCGCTTAGCAATGTAAATAGCTTCCATCTCATCTTCGATTTGACGAGCTTGATGTTTGAGTTCATCAACACCGTCAATAAAGGTCTCAAAGACTTGATTTCTCAACTCATGTAATTGTTCGCCTTGTTCTCCCAATTGAGTCGCATACTTACTCCCATAAGCAGCATCCCATGCATTATTTAACGAGATTGTTCGTCCGCCGTAGTCATAATTTTCAAAGTCTCCCAATACTTGTTCGGCTCGAAAGCGGGTATTTTCAATATCTTCTAATTGGTAAGACAATTGGCGTTCTTTACGATTCAATGCTTCCCATTTTTCAGTCATGCTTGCCCTCAAAACTTTCTGCACCTGCTTGGTCAACCGCTTCAAAGTCACTAGCCACCGAATGCAGATGGTCAGAAGCCGTCTCAACAGCAGCAGTAATTTGTGCCAAAAAGGACTTGGCTTGGTCAATCACCGCATGATGACGTGTATTTCCCTCTAATTCCGTTACGGTATCTTTTGTCACCTCACTAACAGCAGTGAGATTCTGACAAGCATTTGCCAATTGACTGGCATACGTCTGGGCAACTTCCCTATCGCTCCTAATTGTTGTCATAAATCTTATACTCCCTTTTGCTCCGTCTAAAATTACATTTATTTTACCATAAAACTAAACTTAAAACAATTAAAAGTCACATCAGAATGTTGATAGATGTGCTTTAACCACAAGTTTTATTTATTTTTGTCACTTGTGATGAGGTATTATTTTCGAGCGAAATAGGCAACAAAAGAACGATTTGAAATACAAAGTACAGGAAAAATTTTTCTTCAATAAACATATTCGATAGTATTTTGATAAACTCCTGCTGTTACTTGCAAACCTGCATCATTATTATAACGTGTGATACAGTTTGACACTTTATTGTTTCCTGCGCTTATTCCCTTGATTTGAATCCCGTTATCTGGGGCATGTTCCACAATCAAGTTTTGAAGCGTATAGTTTGACCCTGTAATTCTAATACCAACCGCTGAATCTGATGACGCTTTACCAATATAGCTTGACATAAAGCTTGAGAAATCCAATTCTGGGTAAGTACCATCTGTATTTTGTACACCAATGATTTGAACATTTGAATTGGCTTTTGAAAGCGCAATTTGTCCGCTACAAGCAATGCTTGTCCCTGATATGTAAATTTTGCCACCACCAGCATTTTCTACTTGGCTAATCGCTGAAAGCAATTCCGAATAGCTTGTTACGACTGTACCGTCTGATGTGTTGGTTACAGAAGTATCTGAAGTTGTTGTGGTAGTTGATGTACTGCTTGTGCCGTTTGAATCAACTTGAATTTTAAAAATATCAATACCACTATCTTGTGAATACAACCAAATAGCATCCCCACCACCTGTATAAGTGTAAGATTGTGTACTAGCTGTTGTCCTAGCAGATATTGTTGTCAATTGATTTCCTGCGGAATCAGCAATAATCAAAGTTCTTGCGTCTGTGCTTGAAGAGCTTTGCAAGGTTACTTTAATCACGTCATTTCCAGACACTGGAACCTTGACAGCTCTGCCACTTTGGCTACCTCTCCCACTAAGCGCCAAAGCATAAGTATAATCAGTTCCAGAAACCGTTGCATTTTTAGTCTTAACCTGCATGGTCAAGCTATCTGTTGCTACCAACGTCAAGCCATCAACCGTCGTTGTGTTAGAAATTGTTCCAAGATTTTTGAAACTTGAGTTTTTGAAATTCCAAGATACCGTTGTTGAGGCATCTACTTTCAAACTAGACATTCCCGCTAGTGTCATACCAACCATAAAAATGGCACTAAACAATACTAATAACACTTGTTTTGTTGTTTTCATTTTATCTCCTTTCCCACAAGCGTGGATTTATTTTAGCATGGATAATGTCTATTTTTAAGTTTTTGCATATATGAAATTTTCTATAAATTAGAATAATCTTATTTAATTATCTATAAGTCATTTTGGGTTATATAAGCGTTTTCGTTAACAAATAAGACTATTTGATTGACTTGGTTTTCAATTTTGTATTTGCATATACGGAATTCCTGTGCTAAATCAAGAAATTTTCTTCAAAGTCATATAAACGTCCTCGTTGCTAGGCAGGAGTTGTGATTTAACTTAAATTTGCATATATAGGATTCTTCCGCTAAATCAGAAAAATTTTCCACAAGTAAAAAAGAAGCCCACTATTGGACTTCTTTTCTGCCGAATTTATATTATTGTGCAAATGGAAGTATTATTCAGCATCTGGACGTGATTTGCGGTTAATGTCAGCTAGGATATTGTCAACAAATTCATCGATTGCTTCTGTGTGAGTTTGTTTGCTTCCATAGCGACGAACGTTAACCGTCTTATCAGCCATTTCTTTGTCACCAACGATTAATTGGTAAGGGATTTTCTTAGTTTGGCTTTGACGGATTTTAAGTTGCATTTTTTCGTTGCGTTCATCAACGTCAACACGAACACCTTTGTCGCGAAGAACTTTAGCAACTTCCCAAGCGTAGTCAACATGAGCTTCGTTAGAAACTGGGATAACAGTTACCTGGTGTGGTGCAAGCCATGTTGGAAAGGCACCTTTGTAATTTTCAATTAAGATAGCTGTGAAACGTTCCATTGTTGAGATAACACCACGGTGAATCATAACTGGACGGTGTTCTTCACCATCAGCACCAATGTAGGTCAAACCGAAACGTTCTGGAAGAAGGAAGTCAAGTTGGATAGTTGACAATGTTTCTTCGTTACCAAGAGCTGTTTTCACTTGAATATCAAGTTTTGGACCGTAAAAGGCTGCTTCACCTTCTGCTTCGAAGTATTCAACACCCATTTCATCCAGGGCAGCTTTCAACATTGATTGTGCATTTTCCCACATTTCGTCGTCATCATAGTATTTGTGAGTGTCTTTAGGGTCACGTAGTGAGAGACGGAAACGGTATTCAGTCAAGTTGAAATCTTCGTAAACATCGATAATCAATTGAAGAGCTTTTTGGAATTCTTCTTGAATTTGTTCAGGTGTTACGAACAAGTGACCGTCGTTAAGTGACATTTCACGAACACGTTGAAGACCTGACAAAGCACCTGATTTTTCGTAACGGTGCATCATACCGATTTCTGCAATACGGATTGGTAATTCACGGTATGAGTGTACATGGTGTTTATAAACTTGAATGTGGTGTGGGCAGTTCATTGGACGAAGAACAAATTCTTCGCCGTCACCCATATCCATTGTTGGGAACATATCTTCACGGTAGTGGTCCCAGTGACCTGATGTTTTGTACAAATCAACTGAAGCCAAAGGTGGAGTATAAACGTGAAGGTAGCCTGAAGCTACTTCTTTATCAACGATATAGCGTTCCAACGTACGACGAATTGTTGCACCGTCTGGCAACCAGAATGGAAGACCTTGACCAACTTCTTGAGAAATCATGAACAAATCAAGTTCTTTACCAAGTTTACGGTGATCCCGTTCTTTAGCTTCTTGACGTTGTTTAAGGTAAGCTTTAAGGTCTTTTTTGTCGAACCAAGCAGTACCGTAAACACGTTGCATCATCGCATTGTCGCTATTTCCACGCCAGTAAGCACCAGCGACGTTCAATAGGTGGAAAACTTGGATACGACCAGTTGAAGGCACGTGTGGCCCACGGCAAAGGTCAGTGAATTCACCTTGTGAATAAACAGTAAGACCGCCTTCGTCTGTACCATGTTCTTCAATCAATTCAAGTTTGTAAGGGTCATTTTTGAACAATTCACGCGCTTCATCAATTGTGATTTCTTTACGAATACATGGAAAGTTTTCTTTAACGATTTTTTTCATTTCTTCTTCGATACGAGGAAGATCTTCATCAGAAATTTGACCACCTTTGTTATCAGTATCGTAGTAGAAACCATCTTCAATAGCAGGACCTACACCAAGGCAAAGGTCTGGGAAAAGACGTTTTGCTGCTTGTGCAAAAAGGTGAGCAGCTGAATGACGTAAGATACCAAGAGCATCTTCGTGGTCAGGTGTCACGATTTCAATGCTACCGTCTTCAGTGATGGCACGAGTTGTGTCAATCAATTTGCCGTTGAATTTACCAGCAAGAGCTTTTTTAGCCAAAGAATTGCTGATAGATTGTGCAATTTCAAAAGTTGTAACGCCAGATTCGAATTCACGCACAGCGCCATCTGGAAAAGTGATGTTAATCATAATTAAGATGTCAGAGCTCTATAGGATGAGCCCCTCGTCCTTTCTATTTAATGTTTTTCTTGTAATAGTTTGTTTCTAGGATGCTTTGCAATTCCGTCTTATGCCAACCTGCTCCAATCATTAACTTGTTGACATTAAAGTCTATCTCCTTACCATCATCCATAGAGAAACAGAGTTTGTAACCAATAAACAAGCGTTTTTTAAACTGATAAGACTTTATGGTCTCTTCAGGAAGTTTAGCGATCATATCTCCTAATTTTCCTAAAGGAGTAATAGAGATAATGAAAACCTCTGTTTCTGTAAAAACGATTAGGAAATAAGCATTGGCTGTCCCACCGAGTCTCCTAGTCGCATAGATAGCGTGCATGGTCTCAGCAAGATTCGCATCCACACCGTGATCAAGCAGGTAAGCCTTGATAGCTTCATATTTGAACCCCATAAAACACTCCTTCAAATGAAAAGAAACTTTCACCTTTACGCTCAACAACATAAAAAACGACCTCCCCAAAAGGACGTCGTAACGTGGTTCCACCTTCATTTATCTACGACAAAAAAGAGTCGTAAACCTCAAATTAGCTATATCGTGGCTACCGTTTTATGTTTGCATAAAAGCAAGGAAGTAGTATTGAATCAGCTATCCCCTGCGCCCTTCTCACCAACCGGCACTCGCTCTAAAGGTTTAACCCTGTTCAACTTGTCTTCGTAAGTTATTATAACACGAATAATTTATTTTTCAAGAACTTAATCAATGAAATCTCGAATTGAATTAATTAATCGTTTTGGAGCCTTGACAACTTTGACTGATGTTTTAGCTGTCGCTTTAACAGCTTTAACAGCTTTAGCTGGCATTTTCATCGCTGATTGAGCAAATTTGATAGATGTTTTTTCATCTTGACTTCGCACCGTCAATGACAATTTTGATTTTTTCTTATTTTTAGCTGAAATCAAGACGTCTAAATAAAAGGCATAAACTGATTTTCCAAAATACTCTGCTGAGATAGCGTACATTTTTTCTTTGTATGCCCTTTCGTCCATTGCTGGTGTATCGGCAATCGCATCTAAAATCGCATCTGCTAAATCTTCTTCATGATAAAAAAGTGTCCCAAACATCTTTTGGTCAATAATATCGTCCAAATAAGGATTGCCATGAGCAATGACGGGCGTTCCGCTAGCAAGGCTTTCTGTGTAGGTCAATCCTTGTGTCTCACTAGTAGAAGCTGAAATAAAGAAATCACTTGCCTTATAATACAAAGCTGTCTCCTCATGTGGGACCATTCCTGTAAAAATCACAGCTTCTTCAATGCCTAACTCTGCTACCAAATCTTTCAAATCTTGGAGATAGGGGCCATCACCAACAACAACTAACTTAACACATTTATTTTCTGACAAAACTTCTGGAAATTGTTTTAGGATAGCTTGGATATTTTTTTCGTAAGAAACACGTGACAAGCTAAGCAGCATGGTTTCGTCATCAGCAATACCTAATTTATTGCGGAGAGCTTTAGCATCTTCTGCTGTAATATCCTTGCGTTCGTATTCTTCCACACGAATACCAGTCGGGATAACACGTTTAGGAATTTTAATATCGTAACCGTCTAACAGATTTAAAACAATACGTGATGGGCAAATAACACCGTCTAAATCGTTCAAATAAGCGCGAATAATGTACTTAACCATGCCAGGTTTGATGATTTTCCCTTTGGCAATGTAACCAACATAATCCTCATACTGAGTATGATAAGTGTGTACCGCAGGAATGCGGAGTGCAGCAGCAATCATTTTCCCTAAAACACCAACACTAAATTCAGTCTGGGTGTGAATAATATCCAACTTATACTGCTTTGCTATTTTATAAGACGAAATTAACCCACGATAAACCACACGACGGTCAGTAAACGATACAAAAGGAACGCTAGGCAGACGAATAATCGTTGGATCCTCGTAGCGTTTAACGGCTTTATCAGTGGTAGTAAATATATAAACCTCGTGTCCCTCTTTTTCCAATTCTTCTTTTAGGGTGCAAATGCTTGTTGAAACCCCTGAAACTTGAGGGAAATAGGTATCTGTAAAAAGACCTATTCTCATTTTACAACTCCATTACTTTTTCATAGACGTCAACTAATTCATGAGCAACTTTATCGATACTACGGCTTTCAGCCACTTTATAGCCTGCTTCTTGTTTTTGACTTTTTCCTGCTAAGACTTTTCGAAGCGCTCCTACAAATCCGTCAACGTCAGTCGCTAATTCTGCACAATTTTCATCTACCCAGCCGTGATAAACAGGAATATCACGTAGCACGATGCGTTGGTGGCTAGCAAAAGCTTCCAAGACAACAATCCCTTCGGTTTCCTCACGACTTGGGAAGAAAAAGGCATCTGCTCCGCTCATTGCTCCCTCAAAAACATCACCTTTAATGTAACCAGCAAAGGTCACATTTGACGGATGTTTGCGAGTCACAATGCTTCTGACTTTATGTGGGATAACCCATTTATTTGTTTCACCGAACCAGATAAAACGGACGTCTGGCATTTGTTCTGCGACTTTTACAAATTCATCAATGCCCTTGCGCATGAAATAAAGCCCAGCACAAACAACAACTTTTTCATCTGGTTTAATATCAAAATAACGACGGAAAGCTTCTTCTTTGGCAGAATCTGGAACATAGCGTGACAAATCAATGCCATTTGAAACAGCGTAAATTGGGTGTTTAATACCATAACCTGCAATCAAAGATTTTGAGTATTCCGTAGGTGTGATAATAGCATCCGCTTTTTGATAAAAACGGCAAAGATACCATCTAAAAATCGGTGATACTAAATTTGAACCAATGAATGAATCACGAAAGTCTTCTTCGGTTGAATGTCCGTGCATAAGCACTTTTTTACCAGCTCTTTTAGATTTCATCAACAGATGCCAGCTTTTAAGCCCATAAGTATTAATGTGTACTAAATCATAATCGTCTTTCGGGTTGGTTGTATATTCTTGCCCCACCATTGTAAGGGCACGCTCTTGATGCTCAATCGCACGTCCTATACCGGATTTTCTCAAAAAATTTTCGGCTTCCAAATACAGTAAAACTTTCATAATTCCATTATATCCTATTTTGTATTTTTTTTCACCAAAAGTCAAAAAAATCAGTCCTCGGACTGATTTTTAATTTGATATAACTAGTCAATTATTAACGTGTTGTGCCACGTGTTGTAAGACCGTGGTTAAGAAGAATTTCTTTTTCTTCGAGTTCCTCTTTGTTCATGATTTTAGTCAACATACGCATGCTGACAGCACCAAGGTCATAAACTGGTTGGCTAATTGAGCTAAGGTTTGGACGTGTGTATGATGTGATTGGTGAATCATTACTTGTAATGATTTCAAAGTCTTCTGGAACTTTTTTGCCAGCTTCGAACAAGCCATTCAACAATCCTGCTGCCAATTCGTCTTCAGCAACAAAGGCTGCTGTTGCGCCAGAATTAATCACACGTTGTGCAAGTTCAAATCCATCTTTATAGTTGTAATTAGCTTCAAAGACAAGACCTTCTTTGAATGATAAGCCATTTTTTTTAAGACCTTCTTTGTAACCAGCTAAACGCACTTTACCGTTGATATCATCGATAAGTGGACCAGAAACAAAGGCGATTTCTTTATTGCTTTTAGCCAAAATATCAACAACATCAGCAACGGCTGCTTTGTAGTCAATATTAACACTTGGGAGCTGGTGTTCTAAGTCAACTGTACCCGCAAGTACAACTGGTGTGCGTGAGCGAGAGAACCCTGCACGAATTTTTTCAGTCAAATGATGTCCCATGAAGATAATACCGTCAACTTGTTTAGCAAACAAAGTGTTAACAACGTTAACTTCCTTATCATCATCTTCATCACTTGACGCAAGAACGATATTGTATTTGTACATTGCAGCAATATCGTCGATACCTTTCGCTAAAATTGAGAAATAGCTATTAGCGATATTTGGAATAACAACACCAACTGTCGTAGTTTTTTTACTTGCCAAACCACGAGCAACTGCATTTGGACGATAGTCTAAACGGTCAATAACTTCAAGGACTTTTTTACGAGTGTTTTCCTTTACATTTTTATTGCCATTTACAACACGACTAACTGTTGCCATTGAGACGCCTGCTTCTCGTGCAACATCATAAATTGTAATCGTATCATCAGTGTTCATTATTGGACTTCCTTTCTATTTGAAAATTTCGCTTTCACAAATATTTTAGCACCTTTTGGAAACACTTTCAAGGGGTAAGTGGTCTTTTTTGAAAACTTTTCATACATTGTAAGCGTTTAATCACTTGATTTCTGTGTCAAACTACTTGAAAAGTCAAAATTTGAGGCTTTTCAAAATAATTTGTGAAAATTTTCGTTAGAATTATGGAAAAACTTCCTTTTATCTCATTTACTATTTTTTTGTCTATAAGTTCACTTTTTTTGACTCACGTCTTGATTTTTTCTACTTTTTTTGAAAAAATGGGGTTAATTAGAAAGAAGGTTTCTCATGTCAAAATTAGATCAAATCCGCTCATATCTTAGTCAAGAAAAAGCTAATATTGCTGTTTTTTCTGACCCTGTTACTGTAAATTATTTAACGGGATTTTACTGTGACCCACACGAACGTCAAATGTTCCTTTTTGTGTATAGCGACCGTGAACCCGTGCTTTTCGTTCCTGCACTTGAAATGGCACGCGCAAGCCACATCGTCGCTTTCCCTGTTTTTGGTTACATGGATTCTGAAAATCCTTGGCAAAAAATCAAATCTGGTCTGCTTTTAACTGACAGCGCGAAAGTTTTTGCTGAATTTGACAACCTTAATGTGACAAAATTCCAAGGTTTGCAAACTGTTTTTGACGGACGTTTTGAAGACTTGACACCGTTTATTCAAAAAATGCGTCTCATCAAATCACAAGATGAAATCGAAAAAATGCTAATCGCTGGTCAGTTTGCTGATAAAGCGGTTCAAGTTGGTTTTGATAATATTTCATTAGACCATACAGAGACTGACGTCATTGCCATGATTGAGTTTGAAATGAAAAAACAAGGTGTTGAAAAAATGAGTTTTGACACTATGGTCTTAACTGGAAATAATGCTGCTAATCCACATGGTATCCCTGGTACGAACAAAATTGAAAATAACTCACTACTCTTGTTTGACCTTGGAACAGATATGCATGGCTATGCTAGTGATATGACACGTACCGTTGCCGTTGGTAAACCTGACCAATTCAAAAAAGATATTTACAAACTTTGCTTAGAAGCCCAATTAACAGCTCAAGAATTCATCAAACCTGGTGTTCTTGCTAGCGAAGTTGACGCTGCTGCACGTAATGTCATTGAAAAAGCCGGCTACGGTGAATACTTCAACCACCGTCTTGGACATGGTATCGGTATGACTTGCCACGAATTTCCTTCAATCATGGAAGGTAACGATATGGAAATTCAAGAAGGCATGTGCTTCTCTGTCGAACCTGGCATTTACATCCCTGGAAAAGTTGGCGTACGTATCGAAGATTGCGGACACGTCACAAAATCTGGCTTTGAAGTCTTTACACACACACCAAAAGAGTTGCTTTATTTTGAAGGATAATACACAGAAACCAAGCCAAATGGCTTGGTTTTATTAATGTCCTGCATTTCCTAATAATGTCCGACATCGCTTTTGAAAAGCTACCTCATTTGTATTCTTCATTTAAGTGTGTTATCACATTCTCTATAAAACTTATATTAAGGAGACATTCTATATAAAAAGTCAAGAGAAAATTCTAAACAATAAAAAACAC